>Ga0209979_1000053_pt1 | contig 211357 bp, 218 predicted proteins | sample AnhtaG_FD_183114 | JGI IMG/M metagenome (GOLD analysis project Ga0209979, IMG submission 183114) | Deep subsurface microbial communities from Anholt, Denmark to uncover new lineages of life (NeLLi) - Anholt_01485 metaG (SPAdes) (version 2) | ecosystem: Environmental > Aquatic > Marine >...
CTGAAGTATCCGACCCTGAAATTCTGCCTATTGATCGGAACTTGATCATACCCGCTAGCATCAGAACAACTCCAACTCCGAGCATCACTGAACCGCTTATTAATGCAGCTATTTCGTTAATCGGTATCAGCCAAACTGTATACAACGATGACAAGGTTACCAGTAAACAGTGAACTAAATCTAATACCCACCAACCAAGTGAAATTCTAGTGGATAATGCCTTTCCAGTGTCATAGGTCCTTTTAGTCTTCAAGAAGAGATACAATCCTAAGACTGCTAAGATTCCTTAGCCCACAGGAACCACATACAAAAACATCTTATCACTTCTGTTAGGTTACATATCGCTTCGACTTTTTTAGTCTTATCTGGACAACTTCACTCTCGCGTTCCATGATGGCGTGGAGGAGACCCAGCCTGCGACCTTGGAATCAATTCGCTGAATTACCCTAGCGACCTTTATGGCAGCCTTGTTCAGGTTCAGATTTCTTTTCCCGATGTTCCTCAGAGCCCAGTTGGCAGCCTTCTTCACGAAGTCCCCTCGTCTATGGCTCCGCGCTTTGTGCGCGCCCGCACTTAAAGAGGAAGAGGCTTTAACAATTCCCCTCTTTTTTCTAACTTCTTTGGTAAATCTTCTGTAATTAGGCTCATTACTCACCTGCTTTGATACATGCATTGTTCAATGTCTGAAGATGATTTTTGATTTCTTCTTTTCTATAGCGATCCCACTTGAGATGCGCGCGCATGTGCACGCGTGCAAATCTTCGATGCATGCATGAGTCATCTCACTCTTCATAATCCTAACTGTAGCTAGTTACTAATTGGGTAACTCCGTGATTTGATAAGGTAGTTCACTATTGCGTGAGCATCTCTTTTATTTATGATCAGAGTAACTCTAACTCAAGTTGATGCTGTTTTGACCGATTACATATACATAGCGACTGTGGGAAAAACACCGGAGAAAGTCTTAATTGGATTAAGATCACGACCAAGCATTAAAAAAGTTTGCCTTGTCGGCAGCAGTGATGATGAAGTTAAACAATGCGTAGAACAGATAAAAGATTTTTCTCAGAAACTTGGCTATGCTGTAGAGACTGTTGAGGCGGACGCTTTTGATGTGCTCGATGTAACTACTCGCGTCAACGAAGCTATTCAACGGAATAAAAACTATGCGATTGTAGTAAACGTTTCCAGCGGAACGAGGGTTATGACCATCGGCGCCCTCATAGCAGCTTACATGAACAAATCAGAAGCATTGTATGTTCCGCAACAGGCGACCGAAAAAACTCCGCTTTACTTTGATATTCCGTCTCTAAGCCAGCTGCTAGACAAGGTGACACTGCCAAAAAAGGTGTTGATCCGCGAGGAGCAAGTGTTACCGGAGTTGGTGAAGCGTGTGAAGGAGGATCACCCAGCCCTACACTCTGAAACATTGCAGCTATACATCAAGAGTCTGCTCCAGAACAAGTTTGAGTTTGGCGCTTGGGACACCCGCTTTGAACGTTACCCACGCCTAGTTCGTGTCCACGAGAAAACCGAGACGAAAATGGTGCAGGAAGACCTTGGACCGAATCAGATGGTGATGCATTTCGATGCTAGTTGCAGTCGCTGCAAGTCGTGGTTTGCCTTCCCCTTGAAAATGGGCTTAGGATATCTCACCACGACCGTGATCCTAAGTCAAGGCAAGACTCCTCCAGCTCCAAAATCTGCTCCGCCTCCATTCAACTCGCCTGAATATGTAAGCCTGATGCTTGAAAGCCGCCAAGACTTTTACTGCCAGCGTTGCACTTTACTCCTAGGACTACGCAACGTGGTTGATCGACTGAAGAAAACACAAATGATCGTGTAACACGCTCCAATTAAGAAGTTGAATGCGCGAGCGCAATGCTTTATACGCCACGCGTGCGCGTGCCATGTTTACCGAAGCTGTTGTCTTTCCAGTTCCTCCCTTTCCACTGGCGATGGCCACAATCATTTATTTGACAGCTCTAATGTGTGAATGATATTGGACAGTTTTCTCGGAAAGAGATTGAAAAACCTTAAGGAATTGTTTCGTTCACAATCTTAGAATGTGTATTTGGTAATTTAAAATTAAATGCGTGCGCGCAAACTGATGGATTAAGCAGCACTTCATTACGCGCGCGTATGGTGTATCACTTAAAACTGATTGCCAAACCGTCTGTTAGATATTCTCGCTGTTTGTAAGTTGAAGGCAAGTATCTGCGTCCTCCCTTCTTGACTGTGAGAAATGTTCTACCTTGTTCATTGGAAAGGTTGATAACCACCTGAGTCATATGTTCAATCATTGCAGTAAACTCAGCTGGGTGGACATTCTTGATTAGTGGTCAATATGCTAATGTTTCATACGCATACAATGCTGGACAGACATGACCAAAGAAGTTCTTCACACCGTCCGTACCCCAAATGCGTTCCATCATTGAAAGGCTGTAAAAAATTAGTCGAGTTCCAGATATAATGAACTCTCTTTCGATTCGTCCAAAAAAGTGATGAAAACGTTCAGGATCTTTTGAGCTGGGAACTGCGCGCGCGCGCGCGCGCGCGGGTACCCACGTGCTTGAATTCCGGTTATACACGCGCGTGCGTTACATGCATATTTAGAGTGGTGGTTTCTTTGCTCGCCTATTTGAGTCAGATGAAGCCCATTTTAGGAAGTTAGGATCGGGTGGAAATGTTTTGAAAATCTGCTCCCGTTTGGCTTCTAGTAATTGGTTTTTCCTGCCTATGTACTCCGCAGCTGTCACCACTTTATTCCCTAGATTTTGGGCTGACTTGATAATCTCCTTTGTGTAATCCTGCCATTCAGAGTCCCGTAGTATGTGGTGATCAAGGATAGTTTCAGGTATCTTCGCAGTGAGAGTAGTCAAGTTTTCAAGACTATGTTTTATTTGTTGTTCAGTAACGCGGTAACCTTTCAAGTAGGTTGGGGGACCTCCAATAATTAGCAGCTTGGGTTCTTCACTAAGAATGGTTTCTAAGGTTGTAGTTGCCATTGGTCCTTGGACGTCCGAGGTATACATCATCTTTTCATCATCGTATTCTATTGTTGTCATGAGCACGAATCCAAGAGGAGTCCTTGGAGAGCCATGGGGTACTGGTTGAGAGAAGTTCAGTTTTGTATTGTTGAAAGAGAAGGTTTTGTGGTCAGCGAATTGGATCTTGGTTGCGTGTTTACCTCCTGTTTTCTGGAATATCCATCCTCTTCGTCGCTGGCTTGTATTAATATTAATTCGAGGATTCTTAGCTAGTACTAGTTTGTCTTCATAGATCTGCTGCGCAGTTTCGGAATCTGTCCAGTTGCCCAGCCAGTCTTCAAATGATGGTGTATGATGATCGAAATGGTAATGGCTGATGCTAACTACGTTGGCTTTAGATGCGAATTCGCAAATTCGTTTTCTAGCGTTTATTATAGCTTTAAATTCTTTGGGATGGGGAGGGAGTTGAAAACGGCTGGGGCAAAGAGATACACCTGGATCAATGAGTATTCTCAGGTCAGGTGTTTCCACATAGGTGCACATTGACCTTACGCCGAAGCTTTCAGCTGCTAATGGTACCACGTTGATTTTCTGAAGCATTGCTGGTGCATCTCATCATTGGATATATGTTTTTATGTGAGTTGGAGTAAATGGTTTTTTGGTGGGCAATGACGACTCTGGCCCCCCTGACCCAGAGTATGATTGGGATCTTGAGAGTTTAATCCAACCTAGAAACATGGATCGACTAAAGGATAAACCAAGAATACGAGAGCCCACTAAACCATTGATCAATCACCGATTCTGAATATGAGTCATATAATTGCTAATGCTGATTGTGGTTTAAGTAGAAAAAAAAGAATGGGGGTTGGTTTGCTTGTAAACTACGTTCCTTTACCGTAGTTTGTGGCTGCTGCTACTATGTCGAAGATATCTATATCGCCGTCGTTGTCTATGTCACAGTTTGGGTCGTATGATGGGTTTGGTTTTACTACGCCATAGATTGTAGCCATGCGAACGATGTCAAAAATGTCCACGTCACCGTCTCCGTCAACGTCTCCCTTCCATGTGACTCGTACAGTTCCATAGTTCATAGTGTTGTCTGCTGTGTCGGTTTCTCCAGGAACTACGGAAGCTTCAGCGCTGATCAGGTAGTCTCCATGGGCGAAGCTTGTTGTGTCCCACACGAAGGTTATGGTTATGTTTTGCCCAGCGTTCAGGACAACCACTTGTGCTCCGATGACTGTTGCGCCTGCTTTGACAGTTGCGTTAAAGGTTTCAGTGAAACCTCCTTGGTTCTCGAAAGTTGCAGTCACATTACAGGTTGTGCCATTCCCAACAGTTTCCATGGGTAAACAACCAGCCTTGGACGTTGTAACGTTGGTGACTGCGACGTCATGACCTGCTAGTGGCGAGGTTATGACCGCAGCTCTTATGAAGGCACGGAATTGGGGTGGGTAACCGAGTTGTTGCAGGTATCCTACAAGTTCCCATACTGGCTGGAACGGATATGGCGAGAGTGGTGGTGGACCTGGCCAGAAGAATACTCCGTAGGCGTCATGGGAAACGAATTGTGCATCGTTATGAACAGTTACATTTCCGAGGTGACCGTGGTGTGGATTTGGTACGTCTCCCCAGAATCCTGCTTCTGCTGCGTCCCACCATGGATCACTTAAGACCAATTCTTCGGTAGTGGAGTTCACTCCAGCAACGGTTACGTAGTGTCCGCCGCTTGGAAGATCAAAGGGATATTCGACTGGTATCCATATATCTGGTTCGACTTCCATCCAGAAGGTGAGCAATAGAACAACGTCTTGGCATCGCTCTACTTCTTCCTCTATGAAGTAGAAGTCAGGGAAATCCTCAGTGTGCTCGTAGAACATTCCGACTGCACCAAAGTTATTTATCAAAGCAATTTCATCCATGATGTCTACAATGTTGTCTATCACGATATCTGCACGCATGTCCCAACCGAGCATTCCTGGAGCTGTCATGAAAGCAGCGACAATAATATCGTGGTCATCAGTGTCTACGTCTCCGTCTCCATCGCAGTCTCCTACAGGATTGATTCCTTGCTGCTGCAGGTACTGTGAGATTCCTGTTTGCATGTCAATGTAATTTGTACCGGTGTGAACAAGTCCAGTTCGCATTCCATCTGTGTCCATTAAGAAGGCTAAGTTGTTCACCAACGGGACAACATTCTGTGGATCGTGGTCGTCCCATTTTCCATAAGCCGTAACCAATGGGAAGTTGTCGATTATCGCAGGTGGACCTATGGTGTTGGGTTCATATTGGGAGTCGAACCACCACAACGAGTTAGCTACTGCAACGGGACCGCAATGAGTCCATCCGTTCATGGTAGACCAACCGGGTTGTTTCTGGTCGAAATCTGGCATTCCATAGGGTGCATAATCAGGATATGGGGGTTTCTTATACCATGGTGGTCGCAGTTTCACTTCTTCGGTGTTGCCTGTCATGAAGTTGTCATTGGGATCGTCATCCTGGGGTATTATAGCATCTGCACTGACTTGGTAGAAACCTGTAGGTACTCCGGTGGTGTCCCAGTTAAACATCAATGAGACGATATCGCCGGGGTCTAGAAGGACTGCCTGCGTGGGTGCTGCGGGGACTCCATTGTAGTAGGCGGTGACGTCTGCTAATTCAGTGTAGTCACCTTGGTTCTCAACGGTTACGTTGATAGGATCAATGTCTCCTTGATACACCCAATCGTATATAGAAAAGATATCGATTACTGCTACGTCGTGAACAAGTGTTGGTCCTATTTCTTTGACAGCAATGTCAACGTTGACATCGTCAACATGACAAAAGAGAGCTCCATCGTGACTTGTAAGCTCAAGTAAGTCACAGTAGCTTAGAACCCCGTTGCAATTGTCTAACCATGTTTCAATAGTGAGGAAGTAATCAAAGTAATCGTTTGGACAGACTACTGCCCAATCAGTGTATAGCGGATGTGTCTTCGGATAGTACAACCACTCCCATCCGAAATCTATAGCATAGAGATATTCTATGTATATCTGTTCCCCTATGGTGAATGGGGGAGAGCCTGCCATGTCTAGTATTGAGAGGTTAAGGGTGAGCGTCATGTGTTCTATTTGATACTCTTCAGTCAGACCAGTGGGCAGAAGTGATAGCGTGATGTTATCAGAGGGATCTAACAATCCGTTTCCGTCGTCTTCCCAATCTGATGCTACGTAGTCATTGATGCAGCAATCGGGGTAGAGCTCATGCCAGATAATGCCAGTGGGATCACCGATCTTCTCGTTAAGGATTATGTCTATCGCCAAGTCTTCAACGTGCCACCAACCATAGTAAAGATCCGCGTACAAATCGTGTAATTCAATATAGTCGCAAGAGTCAAGTACCCCATTGCAGTTGTCTTGCCATCCGGTGATATTGAAGGATGGACAATATACGGGATAGACTTCGTGCCATGTAGAATTGATTACTGTGGTTTTGATGTCATACATTGTCTCGAAGGGACCTTTGTATTCGATGTACATCCAGTCATCTGGATCAGTTTCATTGGCTACAAGCATAGTGAAGGTTACTCTGTCAACATAGTACCATTTCGTTTCTTGAGTTGTCAGGTTGACCATGTCAATCTGGTCACCAGGACTGAGTCTACCAGGGAAGGCATCCTCAATAGGTTCTTCCCAACTAGTAGTGTCGTGGAAATTGCAATAGCTTGGATAGAGCTCGTGCCATTCAATGCCAATTGGATCCATAACTTTTTCATTAAGGATCAAATCAGTTGCAAACTCTTCAACGTGCCACCATATGCCTGGCCAAGCTTCAAACATGATATAGTCGCAGTAATCAAGGAATCCGCTGCCATTGTCTATCCAGTCGATAATGTGATAAGGAATACCAGGTCCAAATACTCCGTGGTAAACAGGCCATACCTCATGCCACAGTGTGCTTATGGGAAAGATGTAGGGGTCATAAGGGCCTTTGTATTCAACATAAATGGACTCTTGATAATCTTCTGACCATAAACCCAGTGTCATAGTCACTCTGTCCACATGATACCAACGAACCTCTTGGGTTACATCGTTAGTCATGTCAATTTGATCTGAGGAATCGAGGTATCCATTACCATTATCTTCCCAGCTGGTGTAAGTCCAACTTTCACAATAGTTGGGATAAAGCTCATGCCATGGAGTACCCATCGGATCATACAAGTCTATTATGCCTAACGGCGAGTGCATGTGAATTGGGGTAAGAGACGGTCCATCCATGTGAATTGGGGTAAGAGACGGTCCATCCAGATACAGGATATCTGAGGGGAGTTGTGCGCTAGCAGGTATGTAAGCGCCAGCTAATAGCGATACCATAATTAGTGAACTTAAGGTAAACAGCGTAAAGACTTTCTTTTTATTAATGTTCAGCATTTAGGTTTTCTTCTCCTTTCTATTCAGGTGTATAATGGTTAATGTACGTCCTTAAATAAACCTATGGAATAATATTCTATGGATTCCCAGCCCAAGTGGGTAAAGGCGTTAGAGGCTCTTGCGCGTGTATTCTGAGGCGTTTTTCATCAAGTTTTTCATCAATATGATTCCCTGCACATTGGCTTGTGAATTGTAACTTGTTTCCGTATATTTTCACTCTATCACTACAGAAATGTACGTGTAAATAGACAAAAACCATTAATAGCAACTTTTTCAATGAAACTTTCCCACGGAGTTGCTTTCAATTGTCCTATGGTAGCGTGTTTAGAGATGAAACAAAACTCGACATCAATTACACACCGTCAAAACTCAAACACCGTGACCCCCAACTTAAATTACTAAATCAGTATTTTCGCCACACAGTTGATACTCCAGGAAGAATGACGCAACGAGTAATAGTAACGGGTAAAGTTGGAACAGGGAAAACAGCGGTAACCCAGCATTTCGGACGAAACATAACACTTGAAGCCCAGCAGCGAAACATCAACCTCCACTACGCTCATGTGAACTGTAGGCAGAAAAGAGGTAGCTTTTTCCTAGTACTGCAGCAAATAGTGTCACAATTTCACCCAACTTTCCCAAAAAGAGGTTATTCAGCAGAGGAACTGCTCCAGATTCTAATGCAAATCCTCGATGACCAAAACATCTACCTCATCGCCACACTCGACGAATTAGAACCCCTGATTCAAAATGAGGGCTCAGAACCCCTCTACAAACTAAGCCGCATAGAGGAAACCCGCTCAAAAACACCTGGAAGACTCTCCCTCATATGCATTCTACGCCAACTATCCTGGCTAGACAAACTGGACGAAAGCACCAGAAGCACCCTGCAAAACAACATAATCCAGTTAGGCTCCTACACACAGGAGCAACTCCAAGACATACTAAGCGACAGGGCAACATTAGCCTTCAAGCAAGGCGCTGTTTCATCGGAAACCCTTTCACTCGCAGCTGAACTTGGCGAAGAAGAAGGAGGAAACGCAAGACACGCCATCGAACTTCTCTGGAGAGCAGGGAAATACGCAGACACCCAAGGAACAAGAGAGGTCATACCTGAACACGTCAGAAAAGCTGGAGGAACCGTCTACCCAAGCATAAGAAAAGACGAAATAACTAGCTTGGACTACCACAAAAAACTGATCCTCCTCGGAATTGCCCGAGGCTTTCAACAAACAGGAAACATCCATCTCTCCATGGGCGAAGCAGAAAAATACTACACAATTGCATGCGAAGAATTCGATGAAAACCCACGAAAACACACACAATTATGGAAGTATATAAGAGAACTCTCAACTCTAGGCCTCATCAAAGCACAGGTTTCCGCCAGCGGACAACGTGGCAAAACTACCCAAATTGGACTACCTCGAATAGCAGCCGCAGACCTGGAAGAAACCTTAAACAAGAGCCTAAGTCACCACCAGAAATGAAGGAGCTACACGTAATGATGATTGAAGACGTCTTTTCTTCAAGGGGAAGAGTAAGAATTCTCCGCATCCTCTCTGAAATAGGTGAACTAAACATCTCAGACATTGCCAGGCGAGCAGGCCTTAACTACACAACCACAAACGGGCATTTACAGTTATTAGAAAAAGCGGACTTGATAAGACACAAGTCCTTTGGTCGCATTCGAATATTCCGCCTCAACGACTCCAATGCAAAGATAAAGGCGATTATTGATTTAATGGACGTGTGGGAGCAAGAAACCACCCATTCCCCAACCTGAAGGAGAATAGTAACATGAGCATGGTCGATATTAGTAAAAAAACAGAAGTTTTCCGTGAAGCAACAGCGAGAGGAGAAATCACCCTCAAAAATAAAACCTTACAATTAATCACAGATAACAAGCTTGAGAAAGGCGACGTATTCAGTATAGCGAAGGTCGCGGGAATTCTAGCAGCAAAAAAAACAAGCGAAATAATCCCCTTATGTCACCCACTAGACTTAACCAATGTAGAAATTAAATTTACAATCCTAGAGAACCGTCGAGTAGCCATCGAAGCAACAGTAAAATCTTTTGGCAAGACCGGTGTGGAAATGGAAGCCTTGACAGCTGTGTCTATAGCCCTCTTAACTGTATGGGACATGACCAAACAATACGAAAAAGACCGCAATGGACAGTATCCCAGCACCATCATCAATAACATCAAAGTCTTGCGTAAGGTGAAGAAAACTGAGTGAATCAACACGATTACACAAGGCCGAAGCACCAAAACAACTCGGCTTCACCGTGATAATCTGCAGCACATCCCGATTCGCCAACAAGGAAAAAGGCAGAGAATCCGATGACCTTTCAGGCGATTTAATTACACAAACACTAACTAAATCGGGTCACAAGGTTATTTCCCATGTTCTAATACCAGATGAGCCTGCAATGATCAAGAACGCCCTTGACGAAGCATTGAAAAACAAAAAAGTCAACGCTGTTGTGGTAAGTGGAGGCACAGGCATCGCGCCAAAAGACCTAACAATCGAAACAGTCACTCCAATGTTCAGTAAGACTCTACCAGGATTTGGCGAGTTATTCAGAAAACTCAGTTATGACACCATAGGTTCCGCTGCTATTATGAGTCGAGCAACAGCCGGCATTATAGATAGCAAAGCGGTTTTCTGCATTCCAGGAAGCATCAACGCAGTGAGACTCTGCCTCAACAAGCTTATATTACCCGAAGCAGGTCACATCGTAAAGCATACATGGGAAAAGCCATGATCAAAGACAGCTACGGTCGCCCAGTTCTGAACCTACGGATATCAGTCACCCAACGCTGCAATCTGCATTGCCCCTACTGTCATCGAGAAGGACAAGAGCAAGGTCCTGACCAGCAAACCGTAGAGATGACTCCAGACGAAATACTCAAGATAGCAAAGCTTGCCATCAGCTTGAACGTCAGTAGGATCAAGCTGACAGGCGGCGAACCCTTATTCAGGGAAGACATCTTAGAAATCGTTGAAGGCATAGGCAAGTTACAGGGCTTAACAGATCTATCAATGACCACAAATGGAGCATTCTTAGAGCCCGTGGCAGAAGATTTACGAACCCATGGCTTAAACCGAGTCAACATTACTCTACCAACCTTGAACCCAGACATCTACTCCACATTAATGGGGGGAAACCTACCAGATGTACTCAGAGGAATTGAAGCTGCAGTCAAGGTCGAATTGAATCCCGTGAAAATAAACATGTTAGTTCTAGCCAAAATCAATGACAATGAAATCCTCGAAATGATCCAGTTCGCCAACAGAAACGGTGCCTTGCTTCAACTCATAGAGCTAGAACCATTAAACCTAAGCGACATATACTACAAAGAATACCACTATTCATTGAGCCAATTCGAGAACGAATTTTCAAAGCAAGCCTTGCACGTTGATGTCAGACGAGACATGCAAAACAGGAAAATATACCACTTACCTGATGGAGTAGTCGAAGTTATTCACCCCATTGAAAACACTGAATTCTGCGCCCACTGCACAAGACTAAGACTAACTAGTGACGGTAAATTAAAGCCATGCCTAATGCTTAACTCAAACTTAGTTGATATACTGACTCCCTTGAGGAATGGGGCAACCGAGCAACAACTAAAGGAGCTCTTTATGGAAACATGCCGAAAGAGAGTGCCCTTCTACAAAGCCGCTCTCTCTCAATCTGCTCCCTCAACTTGATCTTCACAAAGAAAACTATAGTTTACAACAGCACACAACCAAGATTGGTGAATTAGATTCCTACCTGATTAAAATGAGTAGGTTACATCCCTTGGTGAATTTTCAAGATTGCCTTTGTCTTTCTTTTTCCCCCAGCAAGGTAGTTAATTTCCTCTTCGTTGAAGTTAAACCAGCTAGTCAAACCTGAGGCCATACGGGGATTGTTTCTGAAAATCGTTAACAGATAGGGAAGAACATTCCTCACAGCGCTACCCACTGAAACATGCATCCGCTTCTTAATTTTAACCCCAATCTTAGCTTTCGCTGCTCTTTCTCCACGGCTGGCAGACAGCATCCTAATTCGCTGGGGAAATTGAAAGGGAACCCATCCGGATGGCTTTGACTGCTTTCTTGCCAAAGCTACTCCAGCAGTCATAAAGTCGATAAAGTACCGAGTTAACACCCAGTTTCTAGTTCGCCTGATTCTTGCCCTATACAGATCCGCCTTAGCCAGAGCTTCCATAGCATCCGCTAATTCACTCGGCACATTGAAATGACGTGGAGTATTCTCATAAATCCATTCAAAGAGCATATCTAAATCAACGTCCGCCATTTCAATTGCTTGTTTGGCAGCCCGACAGCTCTTTGCATACATCACCAAGCGGAGAACCGTGAAAATAACGTCCTTTCGGTCTCGATGGGCAAGCCATTCCACGTCTTCATACACTAATCTCTTCTTTCCATCAGCCAACGCCTGCAGGTCAGTCACAGCTGATCGCACGTCACCTTGGTTACGTTGAGCTATAAATTTCAAGGCTTCTTCATCAGCAGTGATCCCTTCCTTGGAACAAATCCCCCTCAAAAGTTTAGTGACACTACTAGCGAGAGGTTTCTTGAACTCGATGAGGAGATATTTTTTCTTGTTTCTAAAAGCCACAAATTTCTTGTTCCAGAAGCTATTTGCGATTAGAATTATTGGACATCGAGTGTCTCCTATGATTTTAGTTACAGCTGGGACAGCTCCCCTGTCGACTGTTCCATGTACTCCATCCATCTCATCAAGGAGAATTATCCGTTTTTTTCCAGAGAAGCCCCCATATTGAGATGCAGGACCAGCAAACAAGCGGATTTTTTCCTCAGTCCTGTAATCACTTGCATTCTTCTCCAATAGCTCCATGCCAAGATCTCGGGCTAAAGCTTCCACAGTCACTGTTTTCCCAACTCCCGGAGGACCATAGAGAAAGGCAGCCCTTTGGCTGGGAGTTCCATTGTCCCATGATTTTAGCCATTTTTCAACGGTGGCAATTGCTTCTCGGTTTCCAGTTATATCCGCTGCAGATTTTGGTTTATGTTTCACTGTCCATGAAACTTGCACTCGGAACTAGCCACCTTTCAGCTCGATTCCGGTTTCAGCAAGTTTCGCCAACAGCGCGCTTAATTGTACTTCTTCACTCGCTCCTTCGCTGAGACGGAAGTCCGCTTCTCCCACAGCGCCTGCTGCTTTAACTTTCATGTTTTCGGGGATATTAAGGCGGAAAAGCTCCAAATGGATCTGCTTCACTATATCTGTTCCAGCAACTCCATACTTTGTAATCATCTCGCGAAGTCTCTTTCTAGCCTCGATGAACTCCCCCTTCATCGCAAGCTCCATCATTTCATGAACATCAGCTGGATTGGCGTGCCCAACTACAGAGAAAACTAGATCTGAGTCTACAGGTTTCTCCAGAGAGGCAGCGGCCTGCAACAAATTGGTTGCTCTTCGCAGATCCCCACCAGAAGCATCGTAGACAGCATCCAACCCGTCCTTCAGTAGATTTATTCCTTCCTTCTCTGCAATGCGTCTGAGATATTCATCTTGATCATCTCTAGAAAGATATCTATACCGAAAAGGAGCGCAACGACTCTGTATTGGCTCAATGATCTTTCCACTATAATTTGCTATGAGAATGAATCTACAGGTCGCTGCATACCGCTCCATAGTTCTTCTCAAAGCCTGTTGCGCGTCTCTTGTCATGTTGTCAGCCTCGTCCAAGATCAGTAACTTGAACGGTATTTCACCCAAGGTTCGAATCCGAGCAAATGTCTTCACAGTTTCGCGAACCACATTTATACCACGTTCATCACTCGCATTCAACTCCATTAGATGCTCTCGATAAGCTTGACCATACATGTCACGAGCGAGACATAATGCAGCTGTCGTTTTCCCAGTACCAGGGGGACCTGCAAAAATACAGTGAGGCACATTTCTAGATCTAGCGAAGCTTGATAAACGCTCAACAATAGCTTTCTGATTCACCATTTCCGTTAATGTTTTAGGGCGATACTTCTCCGCCCACATTTCAAAGCTCATTCAAAGGACTCCTAACACACTCATTTTCCACTTAGGTTAATATCTAAACACACTTTTATTAAAGGCTTAAAACAAAACATGTCGTGCCAATTCAAAGCCGGGCACGTTTTCTCTTCGAATCAATTGATAATTGACAGCTGATAGTACTTTCAATTTGAAACTGCAAGTTATTCTTTGAACTCAAAATAGGTTTCACATATGTATTTTCAATTCATATAAGTTAAATAATTTCTGTTGGAATCTGATTCTGAACACTAATCCGAGGCTACTCGATGTCATTCGCTTTGTTACCCGAGTTTTTCGCATTCCTCGGAATCGACGTCTTTGTAGCTATGAGCCTGCTAACATGTCTTCTAGATGATTATTTCCCCAAAACATTACCCTACATTTTTCAAGTAGCAGCCATAGGCGGATACATTCACATTCTAATAAGCAAAGAATTTCTCTCCCTGTTTGGGGACCAAATGCGATTTTGGTATTGCTTCATTTATCTAGGTGTCGCATTAGCGAATGTTATCGCAGCAAACGTCTATTTAGCTATAATAAGAAAAAAATGGACTCTAGCAAAGATCTTCTCAAGCATGGTCGTTTTTCCTTCAATACTAATCTCGGTTTTTTTCGTTGCCAACTACATGGGCCAGATTGCTGAACTGTATCTAATTCAGATCGCAATGTTGTTCAGTGCCTTAGGCCTTGGAGCTTCCATTACTGTACTTCTGACCCCAAAATTCAAAAAATACTGGAGGAGGAGGTGAGAAATATTGAATCGAGTGTTTAACAAATCCGTCAAGATGCTGATCCTGACATTGATGTCAATTGTCGTCGTTTCAGTCAGCGCAATAACCTACTACAGCGTAGTCATGGAACCTACAGTGAGCATCAGCCAGGCCGTGATAAGCTTTGTACAAGGAGATGATTGGACAACAGGTTCTTCGATGGGCACAAACAACACCTATGTGAGCCTAGACATCAGTGCATATCCAAATGCAACGTTGACGTACGAGGAACTAGTGAACATAAGCAATACAGATGCATCAGTACACAATGTACGATTGAGCCATGTCTCTATAATACCAAATGGAATCCCAAGTGTTGCTAACTTCACCTTCATTAACTTCACGTTGATTCAGCCAGATGGTAATCCAGTGGCTGGCAGCGACTTTGACTACACAACATCTGGAAACTCCTGGAACACACCATCAGCTATGGGCTACCAAAACCTTGCTGCAAGTACCCAATGGGTAGTGAAAATCGAGACAAGAGCTGCTGCAGGCGCCAGTGATGGGATATCATGCACGATAGTCATAGAGGTGGACGTGCAAGTATAATCCCCACCCCTTCTTTTTCCCTACCTATTCCTGTTTCAAGTATCGATTATCTAATTAAAATTAGCCCTTTCATTAGACTACACACTGGAAAATCGATTTTATAAGTGGATTTTTCATATGAATTTCAACGTAATCAAACCTATATTGAACCACGTGCCGAAGTGAAAACAGAGAGATGGTGCTCGTGGACCCAGTCTTCCTCATACTTTTCGTAGTGGTAACGGCAGTACTCACCATCTATTTCAGATTATTAATAAATCTCAATCCGTCCTCTGAAGCCAAACTAACTACATACATGGTAAAAGCAGTTGAAAGAAAAACTAGGAAACCACCAAAAAAAACACGATCAGTCACACCCGTCGAAACCATTCCAGAGAAAGAAACAGGCAATACTCTTCCGAAAGAAGAGGCAAGTGACAACTTTCCGAAAGGAGAGAGCGGAGAAAGAGAATGCCCACATTACATAGGTTACTTAACAACACTACCGAAGCGTAGTCGTTTTCCTGACGAATGCTTCGGCTGCCGTAACGTTATTCAATGTCTAAGAATCGAACCCACAAAAGTCATCGAAAGCTTCTACGTTACAGCACCACAATCTGAATAACAAATCCAATCTAGCCACCCCTAACTGCACCCGATAATTACAATTGTCTTAATCAAAGAAAAAAACCAAGAACATTCAGGGTTCTGTATTATCGTAAACTGCACGTATTGAACTGACACCGACTAGGCTTCACATTGGCGTACGTGAACACGCGAGGAAACTGCGGAAGAAAGCATATATTCGGGCAACTGGCATGAGAGAATTGGAGAGTGTTTCATTGTTCGAGAGAATCTTAGTTCCCTTAGATCATTCTGACCACTCGCAGAGAGCCCTTGATGTCGCGATCCAAATCGCCAAGAAGTTTGGTAGCAAAATTACACTTGTTCACGTTTACTCAATTGTTGTCACACCTGTAATAATACACGAAGCTTCCAGCGTGACCTCTGGCATCCCAATTGTCTATCCTGAATACGCTTCTAAGCTATCGGACAGTGCACGTGAAGCTGCCAAAAGGGTCTTGGAAAAGGGCGAAAGAAGAGCAAAAGCTGAAAACGTTGAGGTAAACTCACTTCTCAAGGAAGGACACACAGTTCAGGAAATTGTCAGAGCCTCAAAAGAAGACAACTTCGGGCTAATTGTAATGGGAGCTCGAGGTGTCAGCCACATTAGAGAGATGCTTCTGGGAAGCGTCACGGATGGAGTAATGCACCACACAAATTGCCCTGTTCTGGTCATAAGATAACCGTCCACGCACACAAATTCAATAAGGAATAAATGTTTGCCGAACCCTAAATCAGTTGAACTTCCATGAGGCTGTCAGTAAGAATTCTACTTATTTTAGGCGCCCTAATACTAACTTTCTCGCCAACTCTTTCCGCATATACAGGACATATCATATCTGCAACCCTGTTAAATCCGTCTGAGGCAAGCGCAACTGCTGTCTATTTTGACCCAGCTGATTTGCAAGATCCAGCTCTTGTCCCGTCGACAAATATCACAATCGAACTAAGAATTGCCAATGTTACAGACCTTTACGGTTTTGACATAGGCGCCAATTGGAATGCTTCAGTGTTGAATTACACTTCTCATGCAGTTAAGATCCCAGTAGAAACTTACCCTGAAGGGCTCTTGCATGAGCCAATTTTCATTGTCAGTGACCAAGTAGACATCACTGCTGGAACATATCGGATTGCAGCTAGTTCCCTATGGCCTGCGGATTCATTTAATGGCAGTGGAGTAGTTTTCGAGATTTCTTTCACGGTTTTGAGCTATGGGGAGAGCGCCATAGAAATCAATCTAAGCTCTATTTCCAACTCAGATGGAAACCCAATTGAGCACACAGTTGGAAACAGCTATTTCCGGAATGTCTTTATTGATTTGGCAATTGTGAATGTTTTTTCTTCTTCCACCAGCGTATTTGTAGGAAATCAACTAAACATCACAGTAGTAGCCTTGAACAACAGTACAATTCCAGTTGAAAGCTTCAACGTCGCTCTTAACTCCGACAATGTCACGATAAACACATGGACAGTTCTAGGATTGTTAGCGAAAACTGAAATCCAATTAATATTCGAGTGGAACACAACCGATGTAGCTCCTGGAGACTACATGATTTGGGCTAACGCTACAATCTTGAACGGTGAAGAAAATTATGAGAATAATAGGTTCGATGATGGGATAGTTACCCTTGTCATTGAACCCATCCATGATGTGGCAATCATCGATTTTGCTCCTCTGAAAACAATAGTATTTCCGGAGTTTTGCTTCAGTGTGAATGTGACTGTTGAGAATAGAGGAAACTTGCCCGAGACTTTCAATGTAACCCTCTACGCTAATAACATTAACATTGACCAAATCCAGATTAGCCTGAATAGGAATGAGTCACTCACAGTCACCTTCGCGTGGAATCTCGTAGACGCTGTAGAATATGAAACATACTTGCTGAATGTCACCGCAGATCAACTTATTGGTGAGAACAATACTGGGGATAACAGCTTTCTATACTCAGATTTAGAAGTAGTACATCCTGGTGATTTTGACGCAGATATGGATGTGGATATTTTCGACATTGTGAAGATGGCGTCAGCTTATGGCTCCAACCCCGGTGACCCTCGTTACAATGCTAATTTTGATATTAACTGTGATGGTCAAATCGACATCTTCGATATTGTAACCATCGCCTCATTTTATGGATATGAGAATCAGTAGACTAAAAGGAGACAGTTATTTGAAAGAAGAAGAGAAAACACGTAGAAGGAAACTAGTTCGCATCATACTAGCTCTAATCATAGTAATTGCTTTGATCACTGTTGCACTGCAGATTTATCTGGGTAATGCTCTTAATGCATCATTGATCCGATCACTAAATACTTTCGAGCTTAGCTCAGTTACCTATCCTTCAATCCAGCCTAGTGAAGTCGAATTAAATATTACTTTCCTCATGAGGAACCCTACGGATTTCCCGATGAGTGTGGAGTCAATTGACATTTCCTTCTCTGTGAATAATATAGATATAGGAGGAATAAATGTCGACACCACACAGAACTTGCTTCCCGGTGATTCAACCTTTTTTTATGCACTCCACAATGTTAATGACGCAAATGTTTTGAACAGTCTCCGAGATGAAACCTATAGCCTTAAGGTTGCAGGCACAATAAGCGGATACAGCAGCTATCTTTTTTTCAATTCACATCAACGGAGACAAGTAAGTATTTTTGAGAACGAACCAGGACCCCTTCAAGCCAAGTCTTAAATAAAATGCTTCCTCACTTTCACTTGTGGTGCACATGCACCTCCATCGAAAAAAATTAGGAGGGAAAAAAAACGCTTGACCTATGGAAAATGAAAAGCGTAACTGTGCTTGGTCTTTTTATGGTGCTTATGGCGAGTGCAACTGTGTATTCTACTTACAGACGTGCTCTTGCAGATATAAACACCGTACTTGAGGAACCAGAGTGTACACTATATTTCGATCCAGATCAACCAGACATTTCGATTGGCGAGATTTTCACCGTCACTGTAAGAGTGGATGATGTGAAAAATCTTTGGGGCTACGAAGTTGGACTGAAATTTGACCGCTCAGTCATCGAATATGTCGGAGCGGAAACTCCATACTGGAAGTTCATTTCAGGTCGAATTGAGCATCTATTCTGGGTTGCTGGAGCAGAGCCACAAGATGGTAACGTTGAATTGCTTCAATTTACCTTCAAAGGCAAAGCTGAAGGAAGTTCTTCACTTGGCTTCTACGTACACAAACTCGCGACATTGGAGTATCGGGACGCAGCAAAAGACTTTGTTGGGTGGCCAATCGCGCACCAGCTTTCTGAAGGCTTAGTCTCTGTTTCATAGCTAGAACCAGCCCTGCTGTCGATCTACAACTAGCGCGCGTGGTCGACAGCAACACGCTTTTCTCTGTTTTAAAAGAAAAAAGATTCTTGTATAAATATCAATGCAACTGTGCGCTCATAGTAATAATAGTTTATCCAGACAGGTTTTCTCCTAGAATAAACCTCCAACGTTTCTATCGCCAAGTGTAAGAACGATGTGGAAGAAAACCTTTAAGAATACCAGAGTTCTTATTGGAATATTCTTCAATGTTTACAAATGTAAACATGCGACTCACTGGTCGAGCGTGAACAAATGGAGATCGTGCCTCAATACGACAAAATTGACGCAATTATCCACAGATATTCCGCTGAAGAATCGGCTCTAATCGCGATATTGCAGGAAATCGAGAACTTGTATAATTATCTTCCTGCTTGGGCATTAAAACACGTGTCTGAAGAGCTGAATGTTCCATTAATCCAAGTGTGCGGAGTAGCCTCCTTCTACGATGGGTTTCATCTCACTCCTAGAGGTAAGAATCTAATCCGTGTCTGTCTAGGAACTGCATGTTACCTACGAGGTTCAGAGAGAGTCCTCGAAGCACTAGAGAGAGAACTGTGCATAAAGGATGGTGAAACCACATCTGACTTGCAGTTCAGTCTCCAATCTGTTCGCTGTCTTGGTGCATGTGCACTAGCACCAGTCATGGTCATCGGAGACTCCTATTTTGATAAGGTCACCCCCGTAAAAGTAAGCAAGGTGTTAAAGCAGGTGCGAGACAGGAATGAAAAAGATTAGAACAAATCAAGAGCTAACGACCCTGCGTAATTCCTTGCTACAGAAGATTGATCCAAACAGACCTTGTGTAAGGGTATGTATCGGAACAGGATGCAGAGCACGTGGTAGCTTAGATGTTTTAGAATCATTCCACGATACTATCAAACAGCAAGGTTTGGAAGAGAAAGTTGAGGTCAAACAGACTGGCTGTCATGGTTTCTGCGAAAGAGGACCGGTCATTGTAATAGGTCCAAAGGAAATTTTCTATCATGGAGTAAAGACCCATGACGCCCCTGAAATTATAACGAAAACTTGCTTGAACTGGAATATAATCGACAAGCTTCTTTACAAAGATTATGCTACGGGTCAAAAAATCCTGCACGAACCCGACGTCCCTTTCTACAAAATGCAGACAAGACGGATTCTTGCTAATAATGGGAGAATTGATCCCACAAACATCTTGGACTATATCTCAGTTGGAGGTTATCAAGCCCTCGCAAAAGTCATCCCAACGAAATCCCCTGAAGAAATCATCACCGAAATCGAAAATGCTGGGCTACGAGGTCTTGGAGGAGGCGGGTTTCCTACTGGTCAGAAATGGTTATCATGCCGTAAGACACCAGGAGACGTTAAGTTTGTAGTCGGAAACGGTGATGAAGGAGACCCTGGGGCTTTCAGTGATAGAAGTCTAATGGAAGCAAATCCTCATAGTATCTTAGAAGGCATGATGGTCGGAGCTTATGCTATTGGTGCAAATCAAGGCTATTTGTATGTCCGCGCAGAATACCCTCTGGCTCTGAAGCATCTTCAGACAGCAATAGACCAAGCTACAAAGTATGGATTCCTTGGGAAAGACATTCTATGTTCCGGATTTGATTTCAACATAAAAATAGCCAGAGGTGGAGGAGCCTTCGTGTGCGGAGAATCCTCTGCACTCGTTGCTTCAATAGAAGGCAAAATGGGTGAACCAAGGGCAAAGTACATTCACACTACTGAACGAGGTTTATGGAAAAAACCTACAAATCTAAACAACGTTAAGACATGGGCCTATATCCCACTAATCATGAACAATGGCGCCGATTGGTATGCAAAAATAGGAACCGAAAAGAGCAAAGGAACCGCAATCTTCTCTCTCGTTGGGAAAGTAAACAATACAGGACTGATTGAAGTCCCAATGGGAACCCAACTTAAGCAGATTATATATGACATTGGCGGAGGAATACTTGAAGGGAGAAAACTGAAAGCCGTCCAAACTGGAGGCCCCTCAGGAGGATGTATCCCTGAAGAACTTCTCGATCTTCCAGTGGATTTTGAAAAACTAACTGAAGCTGGATCAATGATGGGATCGGGTGGGATGATCGTTATGGACGAGGACACATGCATGGTCGATGTAGCTCGCTACTTCTTAGACTTTCTTCAGTACGAGTCCTGCGGCAAATGTATCCCATGTCGGGAAGGAATTAAGCGAATGCTAGAAATAGTGACCGCAATCACCGAAGGACGAGGAAAAAATGAAGATTTAGTCCTTCTTCAGGAACTTGCGGAGATGGTTAAAGATTTTTCTCTATGTGGTCTTGGACGAACATCTCCAAACACAGTTTTGTCGACTCTAAAATATTTTGGTCAAGAATATCAAACGCATGTGAAAGAAAAGAAATGTCCTGCAGGCGTTTGCAGGAATCTGATACAATATGTGATCCTTGAAGACAAGTGCACAGGGTGTGGTGCCTGTTTCAAATTGTGTCCACACCAAGCAATAAATGGTGAAGTAGGAAAACTTCATGTAATAGACTCATCGAAATGCATTCGGTGCGGTATATGCCGTGACTCTTGTCCGTTCAAAGCAATAATTGCGGAATAGGATGTGTACCGATGGTAACACTCAAAATTGATGGAGTTAAAGTTCGAGCTGAGGAAGGAGATACTATACTGGAAGTCGCGAAATTTTATGGCTTCAACATTCCTACTCTTTGCTACCATGACGAGTTAACCCCATACGGGGCTTGTCGATTATGTACGGTAGAGGTCAAGGAAGGAAAACGATCAAGACTTGTTGCATCTTGTCTTTATCCTGTAAAAGATGGCATAGAGGTCAAAACCAGCTCACGAAGAGTAGTGAATGGAAGGAAACTGCTCTTGGAATTAATGATTGCCCGATGTCCCAGCTCAAAGTACCTTCAAGATCTGGCTTCCAAGATGGGAGTGGAACAAGTTAGATTCAAGATGGAGAATGAAGACTGCATTCTATGCGGGCTATGTGTTCGTATGTGCAAGGAGCAGATGGGTGGGGGAGCAATAGGTTTTGTCGGCAGAGGCCAGAAAAGAGAAGTGGTCACCCCATTTCGCGAGGCAAGTGAAAAATGCCGGAATTGTGGGGCTTGTATGTATATATGCCCAATAGTAGATCTAAATTGTAGAGGGGTGAAAGTTCCCGGTGAGTTATGCAACTCTTGTCTGACAATAACTCCAAAATGTTTATCAAAATATGATCAAATCATGTGTACTCAAGAATCATGTGGAGCATGTGTACAAGAAAAGGAGAAATAATATGACCTATTCAAGACCAAATGCGAGTGCAGCAACTCTAACAAAAAACCGAACAGAAAGATGCCCTGGCAGCGGACTCTGTGTGACTTGTATAGATGGATGCCCAGGACCTTGCGAAGTGGCTAAATCAGCGATAAGAGGAGGAGAAGTCATCTATCCAGCACCATTCGGCGTAATAACTACAGGCTCTCAGAAGAACTACCCAGTAGATCTCTCCCACTTCAACATAATGGGAACAACCGTAGGAGCTGAAGGAATAGAAGCAGATAGTGACAAAGCAATATTTCCAAATGTAAGGTTGGAAACTACAATTGGGCAAGGAAAGGGCATAAAACTAAAAATACCATGGTTCACATGCGGGCTCGGATCAACAAAGATTGCAAAAGACAACTGGAAAGAACTTGCAATTGGCGCGGCAATTTCTGGAAACATGCAAGTGATAGGGGAAAACGTCTGTGGAATGGACGCCCGCTCCGAGTTTAGTGACGGCAAAATAGTCCATTCTCCGGAACTGGAGTGGCGAGTAAAAACCTTCCAAAACTTTAGAGAAGAAGGATATGGCGCAATCGTTGTGCAATCAAATATAGAAGACACTAGACTTGGAGTTCTGGAGTATGCGATCTCGAGTCTAGATGTGGATGCTGTCGAGTTAAAATGGGGACAAGGCGCCAAAGACATTGGAGGAGAGGTCAAAATCAAAGATCTGGACAAAGCGCAGCTCCTGAAGAACAGAGGATACATAGTTCTCCCGGATCCCGAAGACCCAGATGTTATTGACGCATTCAAAAGAAGGCATTTTACAGAGTTCGAGAGACACTCCCGAGTAGGCATGGTCACAAAAGATGGATTCATAGAGAGAGTAAAGGAATTGAGGAGCCTCGGCGCCAAATACGTTTTCCTAAAGACTGGTGCTTATCGTCCAGCCGACGTAGCGAGGGCCGTAAAGTTTTCGTCGGAGGCAAGAATCGACTTACTAACAGTAGATGGTGCAGGCGGTGGAACTGGAATGAGTCCTTGGCGTATGATGAATGAATGGGGAGTGCCAAGTGTTGAAATCTGGTCATTAGTTTATCAATACGCAGACAGACTTGCCAAGAGAGGAGACTACATACCCAGTATAGCTTTTGCTGGTGGAGTCACACTTGAGGATCACGTGTTCAAAGCACTAGCTTTGGGTGCTCCGTATGTAAAAGCTGTAGGTATGGCTAGAGCACCATTAACTGCTGCTATGGTAGGCAGAACAGTTGGTGACCGAGTCGCCGAAGGCAATCTTCCTGTGTACTATGGAAGATACGGTGGCACTATCGATGCAGTTTTCACTGAAGCTAGTAGTCTCAGAAACAAATTCAAAGAGAGATTTGAAGAAATACCTACTGGAGCGATCGGTCTCTACACCTATAATCAGAGATTAGTGCAAGGGTTGAAACAATTGATGTGTGGTGCCAGGAAATTCGCAGTTGATCGAATATCTCGAAACGATCTAGTAGCCTTAACTGTGCAAGCTGCACGCATCTCAGGAATAAACTATGTTATGGATGCTGACAAAGAAGAAGTGGAAAGAATACTAGGCTAGACTGGAAGCACTAAGCCACACATTTAAGCTTTAATTGGATAGCCATATCAATAGGTATTATTAGGTCTGGAAGACTACAAATGAGTAGGGAGATAGGACCATTAGACGTTGCTTTGGAGCAGTTGAGAATCGCAGCAGAGATTTTGGAACTAGACAATGGCATTCATGAATTCCTTAAAAGGCCGAAAAGAACTCTAACGGTGTCAATCCCAATAAGGATGGATACAGGAAACATCCATGTTTACTGGGGCTGCCGGGTTCAACACATAGATGCCAGAGGACCTTTCAAGGGAGGAATCCGCTACCATCCCCTCGTCGATTTGGCTGAAGTTACAGCTCTAGCCATGTGGATGACTTGGAAATGTGCAGTAGTTGATATTCCATATGGCGGCGCAAAAGGAGGAGTCTGCTGCAATCCAAAGGAGATGTCCAAGGCTGAATTGGAAAGACTGACCAGACGGTACACGAATATGCTTCTTGATTTCATCGGACCGCACAAGGATGTGCCTGCTCCCGACGTTTACACTGATGCTCAAACAATGGCTTGGATAATGGACACCTACAGTCGATTCAAAGGGTACAGTGTACCCGAATGCGTGACAGGAAAACCAGTAATTCTAGGCGGCTCTGAGGGAAGAGCAGAAGCAACTTCTCGAGGAGTCATAATCTGTGCTCGGGAGTCCGCCAAGGTTCTCGGGATAAGAATGAAAGGCGCAACTATCGCAGTGATCGGATATGGTAATGTTGGATGGAATGCGGCCAAAATAGCTTACGGTATTGGAGCCAAAATCGTCGCAGTTAGTGATTCCAGGGGCGGAATCTATAACCCGACAGGGCTGAACCCATTCAAAGTGTTCGAGCACAAGGAAAAAACTGGATCGGTTATAGGCTTTAGGAATGCCAAGAAAGTGCTGACAAATCCTGAAGTCATGGAAGTTGATTGTGACATACTTATCCCTGCAGCTATGGAAAATCAGATTACGAAGGAAAATGCTGGGAATATCAAAGCCAAGATAGTAGCTGAAGGGGCAAATGGACCTACAACGCCGAAAGCAGATGAAATACTTAATGAAAAGAAAGTGTTCTTAATCCCTGACATACTGGCGAACGCGGGTGGTGTCACAACTAGCTACTTCGAGTGGGTTCAGAATCTAACTAGAGAACACTGGAGCCTAGAAGAGGTAAACCTGAAACTCGAAAGAATCATGGTGAGAGCCTTCAACGAGGTGACCAAGACTATGAAAGATGAAAAGACAAGTATGCGAACAGCAGCGTTGCTCCTAGGAGTTGGAAGGGTTGGAGAGGCAATAAAGACCCTTGGACTCTGGCCCTAACCTAATTACAGAGCTAACAATTCAATTACCCTGCCTGTTTTAGGCCTGTATCACCTACCGACATGAAACTGGACTTCTTGGCGGTTTTTAGCGCAACGTTTGTCCCTCCTAATTTTTTCACTAGAGGGTTTCTGTGTACGCGTTAGAATAACCTATGGTGGAGACATCTCCCAAAGTTCCGATATTTAATCGTTTACTTGGATTTGCTAATATACGCTGAGGGTAAGAGTGTTTTCCGAAGATAAAGGTTTTTCTTCCAATAGGGTTTTTTTTCTATATAATTGGTTCTTCCCATTTTCCCATATCTCTTTATTGGGACATTCAAAGTATTTTCTGCTTACCTTTTCACCTCCTTTCCAACTCTTTAACTGTTGGATTTCTTGTCAACTCTTTTTAGTTGAAGAAGCTAGGATCCCAGGATACAACCCAAAACTCAAGCCCGCTTCTATTCGCAGACTAGACCAACCCCACACGCACCTTTTACGGTGCAACAACATAATTGCTTCCCACAAAGGAATTGGCGGAACTTCCTTAAAACTAATTATCTCCAACGTTTTTTGCTTGAATGCATAATTCAATAGCGAGAGTTGTTTTTGGGTTTGGTGCGCGCGCAAAATGTTTAAACGTAAGCTTTTCTAAAGCGCAAGAGTGTTCAGTTTTTTTCTGGATTATTCATAGCGTTTCAGATACAAAGGCTTGCTGGCTTCTTGCATTTTCTCTTCTCGAGTCAGAAAATGGAGAATTGTCTTACTCTCTGTATCTGCAAATTCCATTTGCACTTCTACAAGCTCAGGATTTTGATCAATGCTTTTGAATACTGAGGGTTTGATTTCCTTTTTTCTCAATTGAGATTCCCGCGTATTAGATATGTGTTTAGGTTTATTAATATTATGAATTAACTATATGCCATCAAAATTAATTTATCATATGATACATATTCTATATATTCTATATACTACAAATGAGATAAGCATTTTGCGCGCGCCAAAATCGTAGTGCACAAGCAAAACCCTGCGTTTATTTCTTGAACTAGAATTCTAATCCATAAAGTATAAATTCTGTAATTAAATATAATTACTAAAACTAAGAGAAACGAGGTTTCAAGCATGACAGATAAGGAAAAAAATGAGAAAAAGAAATTCACAACAGTATCCCTTCCAACTCCTCTCTTCAAGAAGGTCGGAGAAAGAATCAAGGGCACCGGCTTTACCTCCGTCTCCAGCTACGTTGCCTATGTGCTTCGAGAAATAATCGCTGAAGAGGAAGAAGAGGAAGAACCCTTCAGTGAAGAAGACAAAGAAAGAGTGAAGGCTAGACTCAGAGCCCTCGGTTACATCGATTAACAGGCGAAATCCATGCCGAAACCCCACGGTGGCAAACTTATCAACAGAGTGTTACCCAAACAAAAAAAGACTCAAGCCCTAGAAGCTGTCAAGAGCCTAGAGAGAATCAATGTCTCCGCGGCAGTAGCTAGCGACATCGAAAATATTGCAAAGGGAGTCTTTAGCCCCCTCGAAGGATTCATGACCCAGGACATACTCGAATCCGTGCTACATTTGCAACGACTACCCAATGACCTCGCATGGACTATCCCCATCCTCCTCGATATCACTACCAAACAAGCTGCTGACCTGAACGAGGATGAAGATCTAGCGCTATTCTTCCAGGACCAACCCATAGCTCTCATGCATCTAGATGAAAAATACAGCATGGACAAGGAAGAACTCGCCAAGGGCACCTTTGACACAAATGACCCAGCTCACCCGGGTGTAGCCACAGTCAGAGGAATGGGAGAAGTTTTCTTAGGCGGCAAATTAGACCTCATCAAAGAACCCACCAGCCCATATGACAAATACAAGCTCGAACCCATAGAAACAAGAGTTCTCTTCGAGGAAAAAGGGTGGAAAACCGTGGTGGGATTTCAAACTCGAAATCCTCCCCATCTTGGACACGAGTATGTCCAGAAAACAGCTCTCGCCTTCGTGGATGGTGTTTTCATCAACCCTGTCATAGGTAAGAAGAAAAAAGGAGATTTCCAAGACCAAGTAATCCTGGAAGCTTATGAGGCGTTAATGAAAAACTACTACCTCAAGAAATCCATTGTAATGTCGATTCTTCCCTTTGAAATGCGCTATGCGGGCCCCCGAGAAGCCATATTCCACGCTATAGTCCGGAAAAACTTCGGGTGCACCCACTTCATCGTTGGCCGAGACCACGCAGGAGTAGGCAACTACTACGGACCATATGACGCCCAAAAAATCTTCGAAAACTTCCCAGACCTCGGCATCTCTCCCCTCTTCTTCAAATCCTTCTTCTACTGCAACAAATGCGGAGCCGCCACCAACGAGAAAGCCTGCCCCCATAGCCAAGAAGAACGAGTCAACTTCAGCGGAACAAAAATCCGCAAAATGCTTTCACAAGGTCAAATCCCCCCCCAAGAGTTGATGCGACCTGAAGTTGCCCAAGTGATAGCTAAATACCCCAATCCTTTCGTGGACTAGGAGCATCACATAGTGAGTAAAAAACGTGTACTCGTTATCGGGTTGGATTGTGCTCCGCCAGAGTTAGTCTTTGACCGTTTCCGTGATGATCTACCCAACATAAGAAAAATGCTTGAAGATGGCGTACACGCTAGAATGGAAAGCAGTCACCCCCCCATCACAATCCCCGCGTGGATGGTGATGTCGACCAGCAAGAACCCTGGAAAGCTTGGAATTTACGGGTTCCGCCACCGAAAACCTGGAACTTACAACGACATTTGGTTAGCTTTCTCCTACGCAATCAAAGAAAAAACCGTTTGGGACATCCTTGGAGACCAGGGCAAAAAGGTAATAGTGGTGGGAGTTCCACCCGCTTATCCTCCCAAACCTGTAAACGGCTCCCTAATTTCAGGCTTCATGACTCCTGGAATCAACAAAGACTACACCTACCCCGCCACCCTCAAACAAGAAATCAAAACACTGGTTGGAGACTATCTCTTAGACGTTGAATTCAGAACCGACAAAAAAGAAACCCTACTGAAACAACTAGCTGACATGACAACACAACACTTCAAAGTTCTAAGATACCTTGCTAAGACAAAACCTTGGGACTTTTTCATGTTCGTAGAAATCGGTGTAGACAGAGTACACCACGCCTTTTGGAAATACTTTGACAAGGAACACCACCTCTATACCCCCAATAACAAATATGAAAATGCTATTCTCGACTACTACAAACTAGTGGACAAGGAAATTGGTAAACTAATAGATCAACTGGATGAAGACACATCAATAATCATAGTATCAGACCACGGCGCTAAAAGAATGAAAGGAGCCTTCTGCATCAACCAGTGGCTAAGCGAAAAAGGATACCTGAAAATTAAAAAAACACCCACTCCAGGGACATCCATGGCAAAAACAGAAGTGGACTGGACTAAAACTAAAGCATGGGGCTGGGGCGGTTACCATGCAAGAATATTCTTCAACATCAAAGGAAGAGAACCCCAAGGCACAATAGAGCCAAAAAACTACGAGCAATTCAAGGAAAAAATAACAACCGACCTGAAAAACATACGGGGACCAAATGGAGAGGAATGGAATACTAAAGTCTATACTCCTGAGGAAATATACCCCAACGCCAAAGGAGACTACCCAGACCTAACCGTATACCTAGACGACCTCAATTGGAGATCCGCGGGCACTCTAGGCTACCCCTCTTACTACCTGCCTGAAAACGACAAAGGACCCGACGATGCTGTACACTCCCACCATGGAATTTTCATATACTATGATCCAAAGCGAAAAACGGAAAGCAACAGAATAGACGACGTTACACTTTTAGATTTCGCGCCCACTATCCTAAAAATAATGAATATCCCAATCCCCTCAGACATGGAAGGAAAAGCAATAGAAGAGGTGAAATAAATGCAACCACAAAATCAAGGATTTATCATATGGCTAACTGGCTTCTCCGGTTCAGGGAAGACTACAATCGCTAACAAAATCCAACAAGAACTAAAAGGAAGAGGCTTGAAAGTGGAGTCTTTCGATGGAGACGAAGTGAGAAAAAATCTCAGTAAAGGGCTAGGCTTCAGCAAAGAAGATCGTGACACCCACAACAAGCGAGTGATCTATGTTGCCAAATTACTGGCCAGAAACGGTGTAAATAGTATAATTTCTCTGATTTCACCCTACAGAAGCACCCGAGCTTACGCACGAGAAAATCTGCCAAAATTTGTTGAAGTATACCTAAAATGCTCCATCAAAGAATGCATCAAACGAGACCCAAAGGGCCTCTACAAGAAAGCCCTAGCTGGAGAAATAACCAATATGACCGGAATCCAGGATCCCTACGAAGAACCCATCAACCCTGAACTCATGCTCGACACAGAACATGATTCTGTCCACAGCAACCTGAAAAACCTCTTAAAAAAACTCGAAGAACTCAAATACATCTCCCCCTAAAAATCCCACAGGTAAAACATTCACACTGGTATCATCTTATCTGCATTTATGTTGAAGGAAACTAGCCAGTTAAAGCCACGTGTCGTCAGAAAAAATCATCATTCTTGACAAAGCCACTGTTCGAAAAAGAAGAAAGAGAGCGCGCGCACTCGGTTCCAGCTATTGTAATAGAGAAATCGAAGCTTGTGATTGCAGTTACGTTCAAAGATACTTGCATTGTTAATATAGCTTCGAGAACCGATTGACCACTTACTACGCTGTTTTCCCGGTTCCAACTTAGCGTTACATACAGTGAGGTTTGAGCTGGGTTCCAGCTGCTGGTTGACATGTTCAATGTCATGGGAACATTCCCTTCGTTTCGGATGTATATGGTGACATTCTCTACTGAACCAGGCTCGAGATAACCTCAATCTATAGTTTCAATCTCGTTGACACATGTATTTTCCGAGTGCGCGCAAAGCTTCACAGCGTGCATTTACCTTCTGTTTGGAGCTCGCTAGTTTGTGGAGGGTGTTTGATCCTGAAGCGTAGCGAGGGTAGAAAATTAATCCATAAGACTTAAATCATTGCTAATTAAATGTAATTAGTAATTATATATAATTAGTTCAAGGTTGTGGAACACCAATGCCCGATAACCATCACAAACGAAAAGATCACCATCTTATTCCAGTACAGAATCAGCTTGAAAGGTGCTTACGGTGAACAGGAATTTTGTCTTAGGCATCTCACTAGTAATCATGATAATATCTCTAACATCAATTACCGCCTACACGCAACTCAGCACCCCGAAAATCATAATATCAGGCGCTTGGGCTCTGTATCCAATGATGGTCAAGTGGTCAGAAGAATACAGAATAATCCATCCAGAGATCAGGATCGAGTTGTCGGCAGGTGGAGCAGGAAAGGGAATGACTGACGCCCTCACAGGACTGGTTGATATAGGAATGGTGTCGCGGGAAATCTACCCCGAAGAGATTGATCAAGGTGCTTTTTGGGTTTCAGTAGTCAAGGACGCGGTAGTCCCAACCATGAACAAAGCCAATCCAGTATTGAAGCAGATATTGGCCACGGGACTAAGCAGATCAGTCTTTCTGAGCATCTACCTATACGGAAACATAACCAGTTGGGGTCAAGCTGTAGGTAGACCTGAGATCATAGACGCCATCCACGTGTACACAAGATCTGATTCCTGTGGAGCCGCTGAAACTTGGGCGAAGTATCTTGGAGAGAGACAGGAAGATCTCAAGGGAATCGGAGTCTATGGAGACCCAGGGCTAGCAGAGGCCATTAGAAACGACCCGCTTGGCATTGGCTTCAACAATATAAACTATGCTTACGACCCTAGCTCATCCAACCCCATTGAAGGATTGTCGATAATCCCGATTGACCTAGACGGAAATAGAATCTTGGATTCCCATGAGGATTTCTACAATACAAGAGACGAAATTGTAGATGGAATAACCACCGGCACCTACCCAGCTCCTCCCTCAAGAGAGCTCAATCTTGTGACCAACGTTGAGTTTTCTCAGATAGCGAGAGATTTCATAGAATGGATACTGACAGAAGGCCAACAACACACAGTCGAAGCAGGCTATGTCCAGCTATCGGAAGGCAGACTGGAGGAAGAGCTTGCCAAGCTGAGCTAGAACTAGAGGCAAATCTTCCCAGAGATGTGGAAAATGAGCAGAATATTCAAAGACGCTTTCGCTAACAAAGCTTCCCTCTCAATCGCGGTTTTCTCAAGTTTGCTTGTTTTCATAATTGGTTTTGCCCTGTTCCAGAGGTCAATTCCTATCCTGCAAGTAAGACCTCTAAGAGATCTGCTTTTCTCATCCACTTGGCTTCCTTCGAAAGGGCAGTTCGGATTCTCCCCCTTCATAATTGGAACAGTTTATGTTACTGGCCTAGCGATGATATTGGCTGTTCCAATATGCGTTCTAACTTCGATTTATCTTGCAGAATATGCTCCTAAGAGAGTTAACAGCATAATAATGTCTCTTGTCGACTTACTTGCAGGCATACCTTCAATTATTAGTGGGCTTTGGGGCGTTCTATTCATAGTACCACTAATCCGCTATTACATAGCCCCAGCTTTGGGAGTCTCGACAACCGGTTACTCCCTTCTCGCAGCAGGCATAGTCTTAGCAATAATGGTTGCTCCAATTATCATATCAGTTTCAGAAGAAGTGTTCAGAGCGGTTCCCTTTCACATGACAGAAGCTTCACTTGCCCTAGGAGCCACGAAATGGCAGACAACAAAGCATGTAGTGATGCGTAAAGCCATGCCTGGTATAGTCGCAGCCATAATTCTTGGTTTCAGCCGTGCATTTGGCGAAACCATGGCTGTCCTGATGGTTTTGGGAAATGTTGTCGCAGTACCTTCATCACTTTTCGATCCAGCCTATACATTACCAACATTGATAGCCAACAACTATGGCGAGATAATGTCAATACCGTTGTACGATTCCGCCCTTCTGTTTGCTGCCCTCATCCTACTCATCATCGTAGTCTTCTTCAACGTCCTAGCGAGAATCGTGCTGGTCAGAGTCGAGAGGAGGTCTGCCTAAGTGAATATGAAGAAACTGGAGGAATCCGTCTTCAGGTTCCTAATGTTACTATCAACATCGATTGTAATACTGGTCCTAGTCGCAGTATTTGCTGTTGTAACTTTAAAGGGTGCACCAGCTCTCAGTATCTCCATGCTCACTGAAACTCCTAAAGGAGGATACTATCTTGGCAGAGAGGGAGGAATTCTGAATGCTATAGTTGGATCATTGGTTCTAGCTGGAGGAGCTACTCTTCTTTCTTTGTTGCTGAGTTTTATGATAACGCTATATCTTCATGGCTACGCTGGCGAATCCAGGTTCGCAGTTTTTTGCAGATTGTCTCTCGATGTGCTGTGGGGTATCCCGTCAATTGTGCTTGGCGCTTTCATCTTCATAATCATGATCTACCTGAGAGCCAGAGCATCATTATTGTGGGGCATCCTAACGATAACGCTACTGGAGCTTCCAATCTTGACCCGTGCAATAGATGAAGTTATGAAAATGATTCCCTTCAATCTAAAGGAGGCATCCTATTCGCTAGGGGCGACTAGACTTGAAACACTGCTTCAAGCTATGACGAAACAAGCGTTGCCTGGCATTTTGACAGCAATTCTCTTGGCTTTTGGAAGAGGCATTGGAGACGCTGCCTCGGTGCTTTTCACAGCAGGTTATACAGATTCCATCCCAAGTTCTCTCTTTGATCCAGTGGCTACACTACCATTGGCCATTTTCTTTCAACTCGGAACCCCGATCCCTGAAGTTCAGCAGAGAGCATACGCCTCAGGAATAGTGCTTCTATTAATGGTCCTAGTTCTCAGCATCCTTTCGAGATTTGCAACAAAAAAGCTCACGAAATATGTAATAAGATGAGAAAAATGTCTGAACCAGAAATAGTAATTCAGAAACTCAATGTCTTCTACGGAGAAAGCCATGCGTTAAAGGACATAACGGTGGATATTCCAAAGAATAAAATCACTGCGATAATAGGACCCTCTGGCTGTGGAAAGTCAACATTGTTGAAAAGCCTAAATAGATTAGTAGAACTTGTGGACGGAGTGAAGATTTCCGGTACAGTTGTCGTTGATGGCTTGAACATATTTGATGAGGCAGTAGATGTAATCGAGATCAGGAAAAAGATGGGGTTAATTGCTCAAACTCCTAATCCACTTCCAATGTCGATTTTTGACAACGTTGCCTACGGCCTGAGAATCCATGGAATGAAAAATGGAGAAGAACTTCATAAGACAGTTGAATCATGCCTCAAAGCCTCCAGCCTTTGGGACGAAGTTAAAAATCGACTAAAAGAACCAACCTCAAAACTGTCAGTTGGGCAACAGCAAAGGCTCTGCTTGGCAAGAGCTCTAGCAGTGAAGCCCGAAGTTCTGTTGTGCGATGAGGCAACTTCTGCTCTTGATCCAATATCGGCACGGGGCATTGAGCGACGACTCCGTACCCTGAAGGAAGATTACACAGTCGTTTTTGTTACACATATCCTTCGGCAAGCAAGACGACTTGCGGATTACGTTATCTTCTTGTATCTAGGTGAACTAGTTGAACATGGACCAGCTGAAACCTTTTTTACACAACCAAGAAATCCAAGAACAAGAGAATACATGGAAGGAGTTTTCAGCTAAGTTCGATAGAAGGCGTGCACGCAGTGAACTCAAGAGGAGCGGCTGAGATGGTAATTGCCCTAATAGCTAAACAGTTTGGTTTGATTCCCCTAGAGATTTTTTCTGCGCTCGTGGTCATGACAATAGTAACAACATTTGCTTTCCCATTTGCCCTCGTAAGAAGAATAAAAGGTAATCCCAGACTAATGGAAGGTTAGAACGTTGAACGATAACCTTATTTTTGGTGTTGGCTGTTTATCAATAGGAATTGTCGAATTACTATTACATGTTTTTATTCTAGTTCCTAAGATTGACTTGTTCAGGATTCTTACTTTGTTTTATCCTTCATTTCTCATTGTTATCAGAGTATCCCTTTTTAGGTATATGGTTTAAAGAACGAGTGAGAAATGCGGAAAAGTTATAGCACAACTAGATATCTGGATGAAGAATTCCAGTTTGAGTTTGATCCCTGTCCTGTGAATGCGAGTTTGATGGTTAGAAATTGGGTGGCTGGACAGTAAAGGCATGAAGTTAGTTTATATCACAGTGATCCCAAGCTTCACATTTATGGCTTTGATAGATGTGGGTTTCATCTGACCAAGGTTACTGTTGATTCTTGTGCGCGCACGCCCGCATTTCAACCGCTCGTATCGGACGCCTTTTTTCAGGAGTTACGGAAAACTCAAAGTTCTTATGATTGTAGACAACCCCAATAAGAGTGTAGATATCCCAATAACCATTATTAATTTTCTACTTTCAATCTTTCTAACAACAAAGGCTGCTAATGGTGTCGAAAGCGCAATCCCGATTGATAGCAAGATTGACAATAGCCAATTTATGCTCCCTCCAATAAGAACGTACATCAACACTGCAACAACACAGGTGAATCCTTCTGCTAAAGAGATGAGTCCAATGGCACTTCTTGCTTTTACGCCAGATAAGATCTGACAGGCTGTGACTATAGGCCCATATCCTCCTCCACTTATGCCTTTATTAAAGGCGGCTAAAGATCCAAAGCATAATAGTCTGGTCCATGAAAAATCATGGTTCTTGTTTTTTGTGGCTAAAACGATTAAGCCTGTGATGGCAAAAAGTGTTCCAATGTATAGATTTAAGAGAAGATTCGGCAAATTAACCGCAATCACAACGGCAATTATGGATCCAAATGAACCTAAAAGTGAAAGCGTTACTGCTACCTTGAAGTGCTTACTGCTGATAGAGAGATCAACATTCTTGAATTTGTGATGAAAGAAAGCAACTAAAAAATCTCCTGCAAGTTGTGAGACTAATACCGCTGGAACAACCTGGAGAGGGTCAAATCCTATCAAAAGTAGTACTGGGGTCAGTACTGTTCCATATCCCATTCCAATGGAGGAGTCAACAACACCAAGTAAAAACGCTAAAAGAATTAAAGGAAAATAGTCAAACAAAACGATAAGCAACTCCTTTGTGTACGCGTTGGACTATGTTTCCTCAGTTACTATCATGGTTAGGGTTGATCGAACTTTATCTAGTCGTCGCACCTGCGGGGTAACAATGTCCTTAAGTTCGTCTATGGTGTTTGCTCTAACTTTTACTACAATGTCATAAACGCCATAAACCACGTAGGCTTCTTTGAACTGCATCAATTTCTTTCAGTGCCCCTAGAACTACTTCATCCGACGCTGGCTCTGCGTTTATTAACATGCGCGCGCCGTGCGCATAAATACTTAATGTTCATACTGTATAAACTGTAAATACTATGCGCTATTCTCTCTATTTGGAGCTTATTGACCAGCGTTTCGTACATATCTTGGTTTTTGTTCCGAGAGCGTTGTTTATGGCTTTCAAAGCAATGCTCGCACCATTGTCAGCTATTCTGGTGATGTTCCAAATTATCAATCTCAAATGCGGTATTTCAGGAAGCTCTTTCATCAATCTGTCTCTTTCCAACTCAATGAATGCCAACATTTCCAAAAGGCTGTTTGCGATCTTGATGTCATTAATGAAGAAGCTGTCTACAGATTTCAGAACTAGATCATGGGCAAGGTCATTTAGATTGGCTATTCTTTCGACTATCGATTTGGGCAATCTATCTTTGTATTTATGTAATAGTTCAATAACTCTACGTGCTATTTCTTCAGCATAATCAGCGATCAACTCAAGATATCTCAACATCAACCCAAAGTATAGAATATGCAAGGGGTCCGTCAATCCTATTTCTTCAGCTACTTCTCTTTTTCTTTGTGCAGAAATTAGCAGCCTCATCGCAAGCAAAAACATCATGTCGGCTTCATCCTCGCGGTTTATAGCGTCTTCTGCTAATGAAATGTCGGAGTCTACGAGTGCTTGTACTGCTTCCTTTACAATTGTCAACGAAATTATGGAAAGCCTTCGCAACAGCATATCCAAATGGAATTTTCTTGGGTCAACAGAACACTGGAGTTTAATATGATCTGATGTTTCCTCTACAATTCCTAGTCCAACCAGTTTGCGCATTATTTTCCTGACCTCTGCAATGTGTTCAGAACTTATCCTTTTAGAGGATATTATTGAGAATAGGTCACGGCCGAGGATGTAGCTACCTACGATTACTCGTTCCAACATTTTTGGATCGTCACATAAATCAGAGTTGCAGATGTACTCCTCTATTCCTTCGCGGGATGGAATAAGATTGCTTGGAAACAGCTTAAGCGAGCCATCTTTTTCCGGCATGAGGAAGACGATATCACCACGTTTCAGGTTCGTTTCCTTCACCCAGTTGCTGGGTAGAGATACCGATAAGGTTGAGTAGCCAACTTTCTGAATTTTTCTGCTTTCCATTTGTTCGCACCACAGGGTATTTAAAGTATTTACTACTAGCTACAATATAAACATTATGTATTTATTATCCCGCTTCATAACTATACTTGCGTAAAAGGAGGTTGGTATAAATGCCAAAATGGAAAACTATACGCGTCAAACAAGAACTCGTAGAAGAAGCCAAGAAAGAGGTGGAGAAAAGCCAGTACCAAAGTCTCTCCGAATTCGTGTCAGAAGCAATACGACTTCGTCTTCAAACACTAGCCAAAGAAAGCATACCAGAATACTTAGAGCGCGATGAGCAAAGCAGAATCCTTCAGATACAAGGACAACTGCTCTACACGCCAAAACATATTTGGGCCAAGTTGACACTTCAAGGAAACATCAGACTAGGAGTATCTAATTACTTCCAAAGTCAACTCGAAGGAATAGTTCGTGTTGAAACTGTCAATGTGGGAGAAAAGATTACTAAGGAAGAACCTTTCGGGATGGTTGAAACCATTGCCTGGATGTGGATTCATGACTTATATTCTCCAGTCGAGGGGAAGATAGTCGAAGTCAACAAAGCAATAATCGAAGATCCGTTCATACTGAATGGAAACCCCCATCAATGGATCGTGGAGATTCAGCCCAACAACCCACAATTCCACAAGGAACTCGATAAGCTTCTGAATTTCGAAGAGTACAAAAAACTGATCGCTCAACTTGGAGAGCCCGGCTCACCACGCGCGCTTAATGATCCAAAACTAAACGAAATAATTAAGGAAATAAAGCGTAGTGCGTAGGAACGCAATCAGAGGAAATGAGGTTTAGGAGAAGAGTCCTTGCCACAATGGAAAACCATACGCATCAGACAAGAACTTGCAGCAGCAGCGAAGACGACCCTTGAGAAAGACCACTATCGGAGTCTCTCCGAATTTATTTCTGAAGCTGTTCGACTACGTCTGGATGAACTAAAGCAACGCCATGAAAAAATAGCTGAGAAGCAGGCTGAATATCCTCTGATTCACGAAAGACTACTTTACACCCCTAATCACATGTGGGCAATGGCAACTCCAGAAGGAAACATAAGAGTTGGTTTATCTAACTATGCCCAAGAACACTTAAGGGGAATAGTTGGTATCGAAACCCATCCAGTTGGATATAAAGTAAAGAAGGGGCAGCCCTTCGGAGTTGTCAAAACATGGATGTTTAGGTTTGACCTATACTCTCCTGTCAGTGGCAAAATTATCAAAATCAATAAATTCCTTCAAGAAGAGTCCTTCCTGATCAAAAACGGCCCATATGAAATGGCATGGATAATAGAAATCAAACCCAACAACTTGATCACACTGGAAGAAGAGTTAAGGGATTTGATGACGCTACATCAATATATACCATGGGTGATCAAATTGCGCGCGCTACGACGAATCTCAGGCATTAAATCTTCCCCCTTTTTCTAACATCGCTAAGCGGGACAACAATGGAGGTGCTCCAAACCGATGGCAGCAGTTAGTCGCGCTTTCAAGAACAAACGGAGGCTACCACCATGTCAAGCTGCATGTCCCGCCAAAGTGAATATTCAAGGATACATTGCTCTACTTCAACAAGGTAAGTTCAAAAAAGCCGTGGAACTTATAAGAAAGAGTATGCCCTTTCCGGCGATTTGTGGCAGAGTGTGCTTCAGTCCTTGTCAAGATGCGTGTTCAAGAAAAAACGTCGACCAGCCTGTAGGCATTCGTTATTTGAAATGGCTTGCTGCAGACATTGAACGTGAACAAGGGCGAATTAAACCGGATCCCATACCCAAAACACATGATGAAAAAGTAGCGATAGTTGGTGCGGGACCAGCAGGACTGAGCGCTGCATACGAACTCGCGAAACGCGGCTATCAAGTGACAGTGTTTGAGCGTATGCCTGAACCCGGTGGCATGATGCGTTATGGTATCCCTGACTATCGTTTGCAAAAATATGTTGTTGCCAATGAAATAGCTTACCTGCAAGATCTAGGTGTGGAGATCAAGATGAATGTAGAATTCGGCAAGGACGTACAGCTTGACACTCTACGAAACGCTGGGTACAAAGCTATATTTATAGCGAACGGAGCTCAACTGAGCCGAAGACTAAGGATACCGGGCGAGGATTTAGAGGGCGTTTTTCACGCAGTTGAGTTCTTAAGGAATGCGTCTTTAGGAAAAACTATTGACATAGACGAAAATGTTGCAGTCATTGGGGGAGGCAACAGCGCCATTGATGCCGCTCGCACGTCGCTAAGACTTGGGGCAAAAGAGGTCAAGATTCTCTACCGTCGCTCGCGGAACGAGATGCCAGCGCTTCCCCACGAAATAGAGGTCGCCGAAGAAGAAGGAATTGAATTCCATTTTCTAGTTGCCCCCAAACAAATTATTGGTGAGGGCAGAGTTAAGGTTATAGAATGTTTGAGGATGGAGCTGGGGGAGCCTGACGTAAGTGGCAGAAGGCGTCCAGTGCCCATCCAAGGATCTGAGCACACGTATGTGGTGGACACAGTAATTCCGGCGATCGGTCAACTGGCGGAAACTTCATGTCTACCTTCCGTTCTTTTGGATGAGCGCGCTCGTGTAATTTCGGTTGATTCATTAACGATGGAAACCAGTATCCCAAGTGTTTTTGCGGGAGGCGACATAGTCACCGGACCCGCAAGTGTCATCGGGGCTATAGGTGCAGGTAAACGAGCGGCGGTGTCGATTGACCGTCATTTGAATGGCGAGGATTTGAGGACTGGAAGAGAAGAAGAAGTTGAGGAGACAACTTGGGTTAAAGACTGGGAAAAGATAACGAGAAAGCCTGAAAGGTACATCGCCCCACACGTAGATATAGGGAAACAAAAAGTAAGCTTTGAGGAAGCTGATGAAGTTTTAGCGAGGACTAAAGAAGCTGCTATGTTCGAAGCTCGGAGGTGTCTCGAATGTGGGCCGTGCAGCGAATGTCTCGGAAGTCAGGAGTTGTGTGAAGTTGACAAAGCGGTGGTTGATGAAACTTTGTGCACCGGCTGCAATCTATGCGCATCTGTATGTCCATTTGAAGCTATAGAGAAAAATGAAGTGGAAGTTGTACAAGTCGACGAATGCTTGTGTAAGGGCTGTGGCATCTGCAGTGCAAGTTGCCCTGAACAAGCAATCACTATGAAACAGTATACAAATGCTCAAATTCTAGCCGATGTTGCAGTCGCTTTAGGGAGGAAAACCATGTAATGTTTAGACCTAAGATCATTGGCTTTGTGTGCAATTGGAGTTTACCTACCGAGGTAGAAATTGCAGGCTCAAGGAGTATACGAGGTTATCCAAAAATTCACATTGTGCGAGTGAGATGTGTTGGCGGAATAGACCCGGTTATTATGCTAGAAACCTTTGTTCAAGGTGCAGATGGCATATTAGTAATTAGTTGTCCACCGCATGATTGTCACCACATTGAAGGGAACTCTCAAGCTGAACAGAAAATTGAAATGTTAAGAAAACTCTTATCGTTAACCGGTCTTGAACCTGAACGACTTCAACTAGAGTGGACTTACCCAACAGAGATTGGGTCTTTTGTAAGGATTATCGACAAATTTAGAGATCAAATCGTCAAACTTGGACAAACTCCTTTGACTGGAGAAAACCCAAATGAAACGGCTCTATTGAATGTTTTAGCAGCTGAAAATGCTGCAGCAGATTTTCGGTTAAGGGTTTTGATAGGAAGAAAAAGAGAGCTAACTGAAGCCACAAATGTTTATGGTGAAAAAATTTCTCAGGAAGAATTTGACGAGTTGCTAGACGAAATTGTTAAAGAAGAGTTCATCCGCCATAAAATAAGACTCCTTGTTAAGCAGAAACCACGGTCAGTTAAGGAACTCGCAGCAATTATGCATGTAAAACCTGCATCTGTTCTCAATCAGATCGTAGATATGCGAAGAAAGGGCATGATGACCTTAGACCATGTTGAAGAAACAACTCCCCTATACAAAGCTTTGGAGGTTGAATGAAATAACTGAAGAAAAAGTTGGAGCAGTGTTGGTAGTCGGAGGAGGAGTCAGCGGAATACAAGCAGCTCTAGACCTTGCAGACTCAGGTTTCAAAGCTTACCTACTTGACAAATCTCCAAGTATAGGTGGCGTGATGGCGCAGCTTGATAAAACATTTCCAACAAATGATTGCTCAATGTGTATACTAGCTCCCAAGCTTGTGGCAACTGGAAGACACCCCAACGTAAGTTTAATAACAAATGGTGAAATCACAGGTTTAAGCGGTGAAGCCGGGAACTTCAAAGTAAATGTTCGAAAAAAAAGTCGATACATAAACGAAGAAAAATGTAATGGTTGTGGATTATGCGCGCAAAATTGTCCCGTTGAAGCAGTCGACACATTCAACAAAGGATTCGGACATAGAAATGCCATCTACATTGAATACCCTCAAGCGGTTCCATTGAAATTCCTTATTGATCGCGAAAAATGCATTGGATGTGGAACATGTCAAGAGATCTGTAAAGCCAAAGCAGTAGAATACGATCAACAAGACAGCGAAGTAACTTTGAAAGTAGGTTCAATTATTCTTGCGCCTGGATTTGAACCATTCGACGCAGGACTCAAAAGCGAATATGGTTATGGAAGATTTCCAAATGTTGTTACGAGCAGCGAATTTGAACGCATTCTAAGCGCTTCAGGGCCATATGGTGGACTTGTTCTAAGACCCTCCGATGGAGAAATACCTAAAAAAATCGCCTTTATTCAGTGTGTTGGTTCAAGAGATACTCAAGTCGGCAACAATTATTGTTCTGCTGCTTGCTGTATGTATGGCATAAAGGAAGCAATCATAGCTAAAGAACATGTACCGACCAAGTTGAGTTGTACAATATTCTACATGGACATACGCGCTTACGGAAAAGAATTTGATGCTTACTACAACCGTGCTAAAGAAGAATATGGCATACAGTTTGTAAGGTCAAGAGCTGCAGGCGTTACAGAAGATCCCTCAACTAATAACCTCCACCTGTATTATGTGGAAGAAGAGGAGCCTAGAACTGGAGAATTCGACATGGTTGTACTCTCCATTGGAATGCAACCGCCTAAGAACGCTGAAAAACTCGCTGAAGTATTAGGGATAGAGCTGAATAACTATCGATTCTGCCAAACAAATATCTTCTCACCTGTTGAAACTTCGAAGTCAGGCATATTTGTTTGTGGAGCCTTCGCTGCACCGAAGGATATACCGGAAAGTGTTGCGCAGGCAAGCGGTGCAGCAGCCAAAGCTATGAGTATAATTGCGACTGAAAGAGGAAAGGAGATAGTCACTAAAGAATATCCTCTGGAAAAAGATGTAAGCCAAGAAAAACCACGCGTAGGCGTGTTTGTTTGTCATTGTGGAACAAACATCGGCGGAGTGGTGGATGTTCCAAAAGTTGTAGAGTACGCTGAGAAACTGGCAAATGTGGTTTACGCAGAGGCGAATCTCTACACATGCTCACAGGACACTCAGGGAATAATCAAGGAAAAAATAAGTGAACACAAACTCAACCGCATTGTTGTAGCCTCATGTACCCCTAGGACCCATGAAGCATTGTTTAGAGAGACGATGCGAGAATCGGGCTTGAACCCCTACTTGTTTGAGATGGCTAACATACGAGATCAATGCAGTTGGGTACATATGCACCAGCCAAAAGAGGCTACTGAGAAGGCTAAAGAATTAGTCCGATCGGTAGTGGCAAAAGCACGATTATTGAAGCCTCTGAAAAAACCAGTCATTGATGTGACACCTGTGGGCTTGGTCATTGGAGGCGGGGTTTCAGGCATGACCACAGCTCTAGAGCTTGCTAAACAAGGTTTTGAAGTACATCTTGTGGAAAGGGAAAAGGAGCTTGGCGGACATTTACGTAAAATATACTATACGCTTGAAGGTGGAGACCCCAAAAGGTTCCTTGAAAAACTAGTTAACGAGACTATGAAAAACGATAAAATCCACGTTTACCATGATGCCGAAGTCATTGATGTCACCGGCTTTGTGGGGAATTTTAAGTCGAAAATAGTGCACGAAGGCGAGGAGAAGGAAATCGAAAATGGTGTGGTAATTGTTGCTACTGGCGCAATAGAATACAGACCTACTGAATACTTGTATGGCAACGTTTCGGGTATAGTAACACAGCATGAGTTGGAAAAGGATCTTGCAGAAGGCAACTTCAAAGCGGAGAGCGTTGTCATGATTCAGTGTGTAGGTGCTAGGAATGAAGAGAGACCTAATTGTGCACGAATTTGCTGTGGACAAGCGATAAAGAATGCCTTGAAGATCAAGCAGCTGAACCCAATAACAGAGGTCTACATATTATACAAAGATGTGAGAACCTATGGTTTCAAAGAGGATTATTATCGTGAAGCAGCCGCTAAAGGTGTCTTATTCATAAACTACAATGACGATAAAAAGCCTAAAGTGATCAATGAGAAAGGGAAGTTAAAAGTAACATTCTGGGAACCTATAATAAAAGCGGATATAGAAATAGAACCAGATATTATTGCATTAAGCGCAGCCACCATTCCCAACCCAGACAACAAACGCATCTCAGAAATGCTGAAAGTACCCTTAACAAAAGACGGGTTCTTCCTCGAAGCCCATATGAAGCTTAGACCTGTAGACTTCCAAACTGAGGGAGTTTTCTTATGTGGGATGGCACATTCACCAAAGTTTATCGACGAAAGTATTTCTCAGGCTTGTGCGGCTGCATCTCGAGCCACAACGATCCTATCCAAGAAGAAACTTGAGATGGAAGGCATTGTGGCAAACGTTGATGAAGATTCTTGCAGTGGCTGCAGAGTTTGCGAATTCCTCTGTCCTTATGGGGCAGTAGAAATCAAAGAAGCAGATGGAACAGTCACTGCACACGTAATCGAAGCTCTCTGCAAGGGCTGTGGCGTATGCGGAGCAGCATGCCCCACAAAAGCCATCAAATTAGGACATTTCACAACAGATGAGATTATGGCTCAAGTTAAAGCAGCTTTGATTGAGGAGGTAAAAACATGACTGAAAAAGAAAGCTTTGAACCGAAAATCATAGGATTCCTATGCAACTGGTGTTCCTACGCTGGAGCTGATCTAGCGGGTGTAAGTAGAATTCAGTATCCTCCAAACATGCGGATAATACGTGTTATGTGCAGTGGCAGAGTTGACCCAGCCTTCATCTTAGAGGCACTTAAGGATGGTGCTGACGGAGTGCTTGTTGCAGGCTGCCATCTTCCATCAGATTGTCATTACATGAGTGGAAATTTCAAAGCTTTGAGAAGGATAACTCTTCTGAAAAAGCTTCTGCAAGACTTCGGCATCGAACCAGAAAGGTTGCGATTGGAGTGGGTTTCAGCAAGTGAAGGAGACAAATTTGCTACCATAGTGCGGAGTATGGTTGAACAGCTTAAGAAGCTTGGACCAAATCCGCTAAAGAAAAACGGAGGTAGACTTCAATGACTGAAGAAGTTTTGAAAGTTGATAAGGACTTCAAGTATGAAATTTCCAAAATTCACGGTGGAGAACAACTGCTTAATTGTTTCCAATGTGGAACATGCACATCAGCTTGCCCCTTTGCTCGATTCAGCGAAACTTATCGTCCCCGACAGATTATCCGGATGACCCAGCTTGGCTTGAAAGATAGAGTTCTCTCCAGCGACACACTATGGCTTTGCGCCTCATGTTTTACCTGCACCGACCGCTGTCCTCAAGACGTGAAAGTCGCAAACGTGATACGGGTTTTAAGAAACTTAGCTGCCAAAGAAGACCACATCCCAACGGTCTTCAAAGATCTAGGCTTAAGCATCCTAGAAACTGGCTACGCCTACCGAATCCCAGAATCAAGAATCAAAAACAGACAAACCTTAGGACTGCCACCTTTACCAAAAGGCAACCCCGAAAGCCTGAGTAAAATCCTTCGGAGAACACACTTCACAAAATTAATCCAAAAGAGGTGAAATGAAAGATGCCAGAGCAACATAAGTACTTGATCTTCCTCGGTTGCGCAATACCTTACCGCGTCTCAACCTACGAAATTTCAGCACGAAAAGTGCTTCAAACCCTTGGCGTGAAACTTCTGGAAATGCCCGAATTCAATTGTTGCGGTCTCCCAATAGATCCTGTTGACCACGAGATGATGATGGTCATGGCTGCAAGAAATCTTTGTCTAGCTGAAAAACACAACCTAAACATTTTAACACTCTGTCCGGGCTGTGCCGGAACACTAAAAAAAGTTAACAAAACGTTGAGAGAAGACAGGGCTCTTCGTGAAGAGATAAACTGTTGCTTAAATGAGTCTGGATTAGTATTCAAGGGCACGATATATGTGAAGCATCTTGCTCAAGTGTTAGTGGAAGATTTAGGCTTAGAAAGAATTATGGATTCAGTGACTAAACCACTCACAATGCTCAAAGTCGCTGAGCATAATGGTTGTCACCTCTTGAGACCAAGAGAATTCTCAGGGTTCGACGACCCCGAAAATCCAAAAGTGTTAAAAAGCCTAATTGAAGTCACAGGCGCAACATGCGTGGATTACATGGACGAAACTGAGTGTTGTGGAGCCCCCTCAGTCGGAATAAATGACAAGATTCCCCTTCAGCTTTCAAGGAACAAGCTGAATCACATCAAAGCTGCTGGTGCTCAGGCGTTAATAACCATATGCCCATTCTGCCACATGATGTACGACACCAACCAAACACGCATCGAAAAAATGTTCAGCGAAAACTATGGCATACCAGTCTTACACTACCCACAGCTTCTAGGTTTAGCCATGGAACTATCACCAGAAGAACTCGCCGTTAATAAGCTTCGAGTAGACACCTCCAAGATCGTAGCACAAATCCAAACAGGAGGTATTTAAAATGCCTAAAGAAAAACTGAAGATAGCTTTCTATTGGGCTGCAAGTTGTGGTGGTTGTGAGATTGCTGTGTTGGACATTAACGAGAAGATCCTGGACCTTGTTGCAAAGGCAGATATTGTGTTCTGGCCCGTAGCCATGGACATCAAGTATAAAGATGTTGAAGCCATGCCCGACAAACATATAGATGTTTGCTTCTTCAACGGAGCCATACGAACTGAAGAAAACGAAAAGATGGCAAAACTGCTGAGAAACAAAGCGAAGACCCTGATTGCATTTGGCTCTTGTGCTCAACTTGGAGGAATACCCGGTCTTGCAAACATAACAAACAGGGAAGAAATCTTTGAGAAAGTATTCTTCCAAACTTTTTCCACAGACAACCCCAACAAAATGACGCCAAAGACTAGAGTAACAGTCAAAGAGGGCGAACTTACACTTCCAGAAATCTACGACACCGTTAAAACCTTGGACCAGACAGTGGATGTTGACTATTATGTTCCAGGATGCCCCCCAGCAGTTGAACGCACAACATATGCCATAGACGCCATCACAAAGGGCCAACTTCCACCAAAAGGCTCAGTGCTTGCTCCATTGAAGTCTGTTTGCGACGAATGCCAGAGAAAAAAGGAAAGCAAGAAAATTTCCAAGATCTACAGAGTCTTCGAGAAAAACCCTGATCCTGAAATTTGCTTGCTTGAAAACGGGATCCTTTGCATGGGTCCAGCAACACGAGGTGGTTGCGACGCGAGATGTTTGAAGGTTAACATGCCATGCACTGGATGCGGTGGACCACCCCCAAGTGTCCCTGATCAAGGAGCTGCAATGCTGAGTGCACTAGCTTCCATACTTGGTCTAGAAGAGGAGAAAGAGAAGTATAGTAACGAAGAAAGTGTCAAGAAGTTGGTTGAGCAAATTCACGATCCAATTGGGACTTTCTACATGTATGGTTTACCCTCATCAATTCTGCGGAGGAAGGTGATGAAGAAATGAAAGAAATAGTCATCGACCCAATAACTAGACTGGAAGGACATGGAAAGATCTCCATATTCCTAAATGATGCAGGAGAGGTAGAAAATACATATCTACAAATCCCCGAACTAAGAGGCTTCGAACGGTTCTGCATTGGAAGAAGAGCCGAGGACATGCCCCAATTAACAAGCAGGATTTGTGGTGTTTGCCCAGTAGCACATCACATGGCAGGAGCTAAGACTTTAGACGCAGCCTTCAATGTGGAACCACCCGAGGCAGCAAAGAAACTAAGAGAATTAATGTATTGCGGTTACTTCATCTACGACCATATTTTACACTTTTACTATTTAGGCGGACCTGACTTCATAGTGGGACCAGACGCCCCACCAGCTAAACGAAACATCCTTGGTGTAATAGAGAAAGTCGGTCTAGACATAGCAAACGAAGTGCTCAAACACCGCGCCTATGGGCAAAGAATCATTGAAATTATTGGTGGAAAAGCCACTCACCCCGTAAGCTGTCTGCCAGGTGGAATATCAAATGCTTTGACTGAGGAGAATCGACAAGAAATTGAAAAGATGGCATCTTCATCGGTGAACTTTGCGGAATTCTCGTTAAAACTGTTTCATGACATTGTTTTGGGAAACAGCGATTACGTTGATTTGATTAAGAGTGATGCTTATGCAATTAAGACCTATTATATGGGTTTGGTTGACGATGATAACAAGGTTAATTTCTACGATGGCAATATCCAAGTTGTCGATCCGAATGGCAATAACTTCTTGAAATTTGCCTCTAGAGATTATCTTAGCCATATTGCTGAACACGTGGAAGAATGGACTTACGTAAAACTACCCTACTTGAAGAAAGTTGGCTGGAAAGGCTTTGTTGACGGAACGAAAAGCGGAATATTCCGAGTCGGTCCTCTTGGGAGATTAAATGCTGCGGATGGCATGGCAACTCCACTTGCGCAGTCTGAGTATGAGCTTATGTACAAGACATTGGGAGGTAAACCTATCCACGCTACATTGGCTTTCCACTGGGCAAGATTGATTGAACTTCTTTTTGCTGCTGAACGCACATTGGAGTTGAGTAAAGACTCAGAGATAACAAGCACCAAAGTCCGTAACAAGCCTGGAGAGCCCACTGAAGGTGTTGGTGTTGTGGAGGCTGCAAGAGGCACATTAATTCACCATTACAAACTGGATGAGGATGCGCTAGTCAAAGATGTGAATCTGATTGTCGCCACCGTAAATAACACTCCTGCGATTAATATATCCATCCGTAATGCAGCTAAAGACTTGATCCATGGCGGAAAGGTTGATCAAGGTATTCTCAATATGGTGGAGATGGCCATCAGAGCCTATGATCCATGCTTTGGATGTGCAACACACTTTGCTATCGGGCAAATGCCACTAACTTTAGAAATCTATAATAGTGATAGGAAACAGGTTAAGACAGTGCAAAGATAAGCATTAATAAAATATCCGCGTGTTTTTTTTTGGGGGGTTTATCCTACAAACCATGTGCAACGTTTCTTTCTATCTTGGCATCCAAGCTTGAGGTTTCTTTCTAAACTAGCCTCTTCAAACCAACCAAACATGGGGCACATAACCCAGATGGAACTATCATCGTATCTAACCACGGCAATGTCATGGATGTATTTATTGATGCATTTATACAATCTCGTCCCAACAACACGTGATTGTCCTAAATAATCTAATGTTCGTTTATCATCTAATGCTTTCAGGCGAAGTTCAATTGCCTCTGAAACAAAATCCGAGAGATTCTTATATTTACTCTTACCAAGATTCTTCTGTACTTGATCTGCAAGTTCCTGTTTGATTCTTATAGTCTTCATTCCAGGCATTGACGTTTCTCTCTATGTTTAGACATAAATGTAAACAAAATAAATAGATAGTGCTTATACAGTAACCATTGTATATACTACAATGACGACATAACGCCCAAGCATACACACACGTATCAATTTATGCAAAGGGCCAGAATCCAATCTTCATGTCTAGCAACACATACAACATGCGCACGCACGACAAGTGGGCAATGGATAATCGCATGGAGTTTTGTAAAGATTTCTATTACAAAACACTTTTCAAAACCGAAAAAAAGGACCATTCATTCATTTCCATATAGCACTTACCATGCAAAATGCCATCACTTTTTTTAGAGCACGCGCGCATAATTCTAACTTTGCTAGTATTTTCAGTTCAAACAGCTATCATGGGTGCTATGAATCCTGGATTTAAAGGGGCTAAATGCAATTTCTATGAAATCCACCTTGGAAGTGAATAGGAATCCTGGGATAACAGCGCGTGTATGTACGTACATTAGGTGGCTCTAATTCGATTTAATCTCTTTCCAGAAATCCTTTTAAAAAAACTGCATATTCGCAAGGATGTTCATTTTGAGGCAAAGATTTTATCATTTTAATTTTCCCTTTTTTTCCTCGTGTAACCCTTGAGATTATGTATTCTATTGTTCTGCGGCGAAAATCACATAGCCAAGTTTTTTGCCCTGATTTTACTAATTTATAGAAAGGGCATGTTTCGTATTTTAAAGTGAAACCACCTTCGAAATATTCAATCTCCATCTTTATATCTAACTCTCGGTACATATTCAACAGTCGTTTTCCAACTTCCCTGATTGTCCATGGATAGTCTTCCGGAAAAATCTTGTCATATTTATCTTTCACTAGTGAAAGAGCTTCTTGGGCGCTCGTGGCTGACATCGCTTCAACAAGGTTATGCATCATAATTTTACGGGAGATAGGTTCAAGCATAGGTGTTTTAATATGTTTTAATTCGAAACTCAGAAGGTTCTGCAAAGCTGTTGCTGAAACTTCATAACCCAACTCTTTAAACATTGACTCTATAAGAGTCTGTTGACTGTTCATTAACAATGGCTCTACTTGTCTGAAAATTACGGTGAAGTGATCTTTATCCATGAACTTTACTTCAGCATCGTTCTGTAATGTTTCAATGTTTTTCATAATAAACTTCCCTGCTAGCCTTCGTGCTCTTTCAGAATCGCTTCGAGCAAGCATTTTTATAGCGTTTGCCAGTTGCACACCAGCCAGATTGTAGACTGCATCAAATTTTTGCCTATCAGTTTCGTAGACTCTTGAAGCAAAAGAGTTTAAAATTGTACGGGGAACTGGAATCACATCTAAAAATTGTGTGACGATCGTTTGGTATGTGTTAAGCTCTGCAAGTTGGTATAGTAGACTTTGGTTTTCGGACCCAGCCAATTCCACTTTTATTCTACCATTAGCATGTTCAATATTATAATTTACGAGCCTCCATCCTCGTGTTGCTAACATTACGGAGAACGCGTTAACTGCCACTTCAGCGACTGCAGGTGAAATAGCTTGAAAAGCCAATGTGAAGACATGTTCGCTTTCCTCAAGAATTTTTGCTTGCTTAAACCAATTCATCTTTATTCCAGCGGAGGCAAGAGTATTCAAAAAATCTCTTGGTTTTCTTGGCAATTCTTCCACGTCAATTACTGTTCTAATATCTTCAATGATTGTTCCCATTTCTGAGACTGGTTCATCCAAGTGTTTTTGGGCCCAATGAAAGAAGCCTTGACCGACCAAAGCAAGATTACCTTTAAAGATCGCAGGCTTGATTTTGTCAAACCGCTTTTGAATTTGTTGACTTATTATCCTATCGAACTCCCTTTTTTTAAGGGGAAAAGTGTCAATTCTCACCATTTTAACGACGATGTCATCTCCCATTATTCTCAGATCGAAAGGTGTTCTTGTTCCTTCTAGAATTGTCGCAACTTGGATTGCTGCTAGTTCAGGCATTTTTGGAAATACTGTGGTTCGAAGAACAATTGTGTTATCAATTTCGTTATGAGAGGCAATGGTGAATAATCGGGTTAGATCTCTAATTTCCTCAAGCAGTAGCAGAAATTCCTTGAAGGAGGTTGGAGTTTTCCATCCTATGGAATCTTTGATTACTTCAATTATTTTTTGAGACTCAGCTTGGAGGTTTCTGATTAAGTCTTCAAAAGTTTTATCACCTAGGGCCACTTCAAGCAGCCCGTTTAAAGTTATTCTTCCAACAGAGGTTAAATCCAAGATTTCTCTGAGTTTCGTTTGCTCTGTCATCTTTGATTTTATTGTACATTCATCGCAAGAACCAATTTCTTCTACTCTAACAAATGTCTCTAGTGCTTTTTCGAGAACTCTACTCTTGGTACCATGTGTTTTAGCTAATTCTACTAATATTTTGTTAGTTTTCCCAGGTATTGTTGTGTGAAGATGTACTGACATTTTATTCTCTAACTCAAAGTGGAAAAGACTATCCTATAAGTATGTTCACTACATTGAACACACTTAACGATCTATGTACAAAAAAAAGAAAAAGGGAGGATGTAGATGCTTATCATCGAGGAATTATTGGTACCGATGTACCATGTTTTCGGGCTTGCATAGCATCGGCAACTCTTTTTATTGCAAGCATGTAAGCGGCTGTACGCATGCTGACTTTGTGTTGTTTCATCATTGAAACTACGTTGAAAAATGCTCTGTCAATAAGAACCTTCAATTTGTCTCTGACTTCTTCTTCTGTCCAATAATAGTTCATATGGTTTTGAACTTGTTCGAAATAACTTACGATGACGCCACCTGAGTTCGCTAAAATGTCAGGAATTTGAAAGATGTTTTTACTGAACAGTATCTTATCTGCTTCTGGGGTCACAGGGCCATTTGCTCCCTCTGCAACAATTTTAGCGCTTATCTTTGGCGCATTAATTTTTGTGATTTGATTTTCTAGGGCTGCGGGAACAAGAATGTCACATTCTAAAGTTAGCAGTTTCTCGTTGGAGATAGAGGTGCCCTTACGATATCCTACTACCGATCCTGTTTTCTGTTTATGTTCTGAAACTAGTTCTGGGTCAAGTCCATTAGGGTCGTAAATTCCACCTTTAGAGTCTGAGACCGCTATTATTTTGCATTTAAGATCATTCAGGAACTTTGCAGCGTTGTATCCAACATTGCCATATCCCTGCACAACAACTGTGGCATCTTCAAGTTTCATGTTAAGATGTTGTGCTGCGTTGATGACAGAAAACATAAGACCAAGAGAAGTAGCTACGTTTCTCCCTAACGAACCTCCCAAATTCACAGGTTTACCAGTTACCACTCCAAAGGCGTTGTGACCTATTATTTCACTATATTCGTCCATTATCCAAGCCATTGTTTGGGCATTTGTGTAAACATCCGGTGCTGGGATATCAGTGTATGGTCCTATGAATCTTGACATAGCTCTAGTATATCTTCTTGTTAGCCGTTCAAGCTCTCCTTTGGATAAGACTTTTGAGTTACATCTTACGCCACCTTTAGCACCGCCTAAAGGTAGACCAACGACAGCTGTCTTCCAAGTCATCCATGCTGACAGTGCTGTCACTTCATCAATCGTTACATCGGGGTGGTACCGGATACCTCCTTTAGTTGGGCCTAAAGCATCATTGTATTGTACTCGTATGCCAGTGAAAACACGTGTACTGCCATCATCCATCAAAACAGGCACATTCGCCACGAATATGCGCATTGGATGCCTAAGTAATTCATGGATTGCTGGGTCAAGTTTGAGCATCTGCGCAGCAATGTCAAGTTGCTTAAGGGCTGCTTGGTAAGGATTTGGAGTTCGAACTACAGAGGCTAAAGTTTCCATTTGAATAGACGCGGAGTTATGTAATTTTGTGACCATATCGACTGCAACTTCTCTCGCTATTAGATTACCGTCAACTCGATCTGGAATTCCATAATACCAATGGTAAGCATCTGCAAGTTCTTCTTTGTTTGAGAATTGGGATCCTCTTGCAACAATCTTAGGTTCTTCTGAGAAGTAATCAATCATGACTCGAAGCATGTTAATTTCACTTTCTGACAATAATTCAACTTTCTTCTCAGGGTGTGAGGTGTCAATTTGGAAACATTGACAAGTAGCAACTTTGCTCCTTAGATTTTCAAGGAGCTCTTTTGCAGTTTCTTCAGGTATTTTAAAGTGTTCTGAGTATGTTGAAATCAGAGCGTAATGGGTAGAAGTGTAGCTTTCCAATCCAGTTGTGATCTTGGGTTTATCTGCAAAGAAGTCGGTCATTGATATCAATAAGTTAACTTCTTCTGTTGAAAGTTCTACCAAGCTCAACATTTTTCTTCTCACCTAGATCATAATCGGTAATGTTCATCTATAGAAACCTTATGTCCATGATGTACATTGATGTACATCATTTAAGCAAAACGCTTTTAACACAAGAAAAGAGAGAGCTTCACATGGAAAGCCCGAAACGCTGCTCAACTGGAATCAAAGATCTTGATAAAATCCTCGAGGGAGGACTATTTCTCGGGGAGAATGTTGTCTGGGAAGCAGAGTCTGGAACCTTTGCACGTGAATTTATGGACGCATTCATTAAGCAAGGAATTAAAGAAGCAAACCAAGTAATCTATCTCGACTTCATTTATCCTCCACAAGCTATAATGTTCCACCTTCAACCTCTAATCCGACAATTGCCAAAAGGATGGGAGGAGAAGTTTTTAGTTCTTGATTGTTTCTCAGATGCGGGAGGTCAAGGCGAATTGGTTTTCAGTGATTTCTATGATCAAGCACCTGCATGGATAAGGAAAGTTCCAAGTTCAAAGAATCCAGAGCGCTTCCACCATTTCTTTGGAAGAATTGAAAGAGAATTTGTAACTCCGGGAACTCGATTAATCTTTTACAGCTTATCCATGATGGAACAAATCTGGGGAGAAGAAGCTGTAAAAACCTTCTTCAGCCACGTTTGCCCCGCATTATACGCTTATAAAACATTAGCATACTGGCTCTTGATGAAACATGCCCACCCACAAGATTTCATAGCGAAGATCGAACACACAACCCAAGTAGTCATCGACCTCTCTAAAGAACAGAGCCAAACACACTTAGCAATCAAAAAAGGTGGACGCAGATATTCACATTTAACATATGATAAGACAGAGTACCAAGCAAAAAGCTCGAAAATCAGATTCAAATAGCCTAGTGCACTACTACGCGCGCGCTCATTTTTCTATTCATTCTGAGTAGCTGTTTATGAGAGAGAAAACAGAAAATCAGTTAAAGTTGAAGGGAGAGAAGTGAATCATAGGGAGAGTCTTATGTCACTTATACCTGATTTTGCGCGCGCGCTCAATATTTTGATAAGCCGTGCTTTATACAGGTCTTCACCCGTAGTCCCGATTTTTAATGCGCGCGTGCTTTTCCGGGATAACTATTCCAAACAGTGGGAGAGTTTTTCATTTTTCCTTAAATGCCATATTAAAATGCAACAAACGAACCTTGAAATAGACGCGCGTGCATCTCTCAAACGCTTAGGAATAGTCACCTTTCCTCCCTTAAGCACTCGAGCTGCAAACTTCTCCATAACCATCAAAATAACAAAAAGTGATAATAAGTAATTAAAAGTTACCAATTCCCTCCCCCATACCCAACACATACAAAACCCTCCCAGACACACCACAAGAAAATGAGAACTTTATGTTGGACGAGAACACCCAAAGATCCGGTAGCTTTTCTCATAAAACACCTTCATATCTGCTAATGCGTGCGCATCTCAATAAGCGCCGAATAAGCCTAAGAATTCGAGTGAATGGCGTAGTGGAATTAAAAGATTGCTAAAAATCGGGAATTGTGCACAAGATAATTTGCGATTTTTTCGCGAATCTTGTCCAAGTCTTATCCAAGTCCTATGCACACACATAGGTGGTTTAATAGACATTTTTACATGGGATTACCAAAGAAACTTAGAGGCAATGTTGCCTTTTTTTGGACTACATATCTTATATTGTTGAGTTTCTCCTTTCTTTCAGAAGTCTAGGAGCGAGGAGAACGGAGAATTGGCAAAACAACGTGATGTCTCAGTTGAGGATGCTGACTTCATGTTTGAAAACAAACTTGTCAGAGTCATCGCAAACCGGAATGAACCCGAGATAGAATTAGTTGGTTCGAAGGTTGGACCGTTCAAGGAAGGTATAGATTACGAGCTGCGATTTTGGATCGCGCAGGAACTGGGAAGGGCGAATATAGTTCGTTTTCCAGAAAATGAAATGTTAGACGAGGTAAAACTGCATAAAATCAATTGGAAAGAGAGAGTCCAACCTACAAATAAAGTCTCTCCTCTCGAAGCAGAGTTCTATCCAAAGCTGAGACGCTACCTTGCACACCTTGACAAATCCTCCCAGAATAATTCAGATATACTGAAGGAACGTGAGAAGTCACAGAAAACTTCCCGAGACATAGTAAACTGCAGAGTAAGAAAAATAGTTTCACTTGCCTCAGCTCCTCCCCTCACCGAACACGCGCTTGAGAATCTAACACCAGAAGAAAAAACACTATATCATAAACTTCACAAAACCATCAGAGAATGGAAAGCCCTGATTCTTGAAACAGGTGACAAGAATGACTGAAGAAATAGAAATTGACCCACAACAACGCTTTGAAGACCTGCTTAAACAAGATAAGTATCGTGAAAGAATTTCTCAAATGGCTGTCGCTAACAGCACATCTCTCATTGTCGAATTTGAAGACCTTATGGTGTTCGATTTTAGTTTAGCCCAAAATATGGTGGAGAAGCCTGATGACTATTTCGAACACGTCAATAGGGCAGCTTTTTCACAATTAGAAACAGAAGACAGTGAATATGCATCAAGAATCGATGAGGTCACAGTTCGCTTCAGAAGTCTCCCCGAGTCTACGCAACTCCGCATGCTTGGAGCAGCAAACATCGGCCGACTAATCATGGTTGAAGGGATAATTGTGCGGGCTACGCCTGTACAACCCCAAGTTTTACGCGGCGCATTCAGATGTAAGAGATGTGAAACTCCTTCTTACTTAGATCAAGCTGGTCCGTTTCTGAGAGCTCCGACGCGATGCACTAATCCTACTTGCCAAAGCAAAGGACCGTTCGAATTCCTTCAAAAAGACTCCACATTTATTGACCATCAGCAAATTCGCTTACAAGAGCGCCCTGAAGATCTACCACCTGGTCAACTTCCCCGCACTCTAAACGTCAAACTCTCGACCAGAGACCTAGTTGACAAGGCGAGACCAGGGGATCACGTTTCTATTACAGGTGTCGTTCGCGCTGAGGCTCCAGTATTACCGACACCTGGAAAGCTTCGAGTTTTTCGTCTTCACGTTGATGCGAATTACTTGGACGTGGAAAGCAGTGAACCGGAAACCGCTCTAATCTCACCAGAAGAAGAAGAGAGTATCCAAGAACTCGCACAAGACCCCTGGATTCACAGAAACATAATACGCTCCATTGCACCCTCCATCTACGGTTATGACACAATTAAGGAAGCCCTAATGTACATAGTGTTCGGTGGCGTCGCAAAACATTTAGCAGACATCTCGATAAGAGGCGAGTTAAACATTCTTCTTGTAGGAGACCCAGGCACAGCAAAGTCCCAGTTACTTCAATATATTGCATCAATTGCTCCAAGAGGCTTGTACACATCTGGTCGGGGCACAACCGCAGCAGGTCTTACTGCAGCAGTATTACGTGAAAAGGGAGGTGGAATGACCCTTGAGGCTGGAGCTCTAGTCCTAGCTGACAAAGGAGTTGCCTGTATTGATGAAATCGATAAAATGCGTCCTGAAGACCGAGTAGCTATCCATGAAGCAATGGAACAACACACCGTTTCAGTGGCAAAGGGAGGAATCGTGGCAACCCTTAACGCCAGAACAGCAATCCTCGCAGCAGCGAATCCTTCCCTGGGAAGATATGATGCCTACAAAACTGTCACTGAGAACATCAACTTACCAATAACAATACTCTCAAGATTTGACCTTATTTTTGTCCTCAAAGATGTTCCCAAGAAAGACTTGGACGAGAAAATGTCAGCCCATATTCTGGAAATACACAGAAAGGGTGAAGTGTCAGTAGAAACACCGATCCCTTCAGACCTGCTTCGAAAATACATAAGCTACGCAAAAAATGTAAAACCTGTTTTAACCGATGAATCCCTTCAACGTCTTAAAGCTTTCTATCTCGAGATGAGAGCAGTAACAGAGAAGGTTGAAGGGTCACCCATCGCTATTACAGCAAGACAGTTAGAGTCTCTAGTTAGATTGGCAGAGGCAAGAGCTCGAATTGCCCTCCGAAAAGAAATCACTGCCGAAGATGCTGAAGCAGCAATCGCGATCATGAACAAATCATTAGAAGAGGTGGGTATCGATGTTTCAACCCATATGCGTGATATCGACATCATCATGGTTGGCAAACCAAAAAGTATGCAAGATAAGCTGAGATCTATACTTGATGAAATCGTTGAACTATCAAAGGAAGCAGGAATGGTTGAGAAAAGGCTCTTATTGGAAACGCTTTCAATTAAATATAAGATCGAAGCCTTTGACGCTCAGAAACTCATTGGTAGATTGATAAGAGATGGCACAGTATATGAACGACGACCAGGATTCATTAGCAAAGTGTAGCTGAAAGGGCTCAAGATTGAAAGTTGAAGAGCTTCCAATATCTGAAAAGGTTAAGGAAATTATAATAAGATCTGGGATTTCCCAACTCTATCCACCGCAAGAAGAAGCAATCAACGCTGGAGCCTTAGATGGGAAAACTCTTGTCCTGGCAAGTCCAACAGCATCCGGTAAAACTCTCACTGCAGAACTTTGTGCCCTCAAACACATTATGGAGCGAGGTGGAAAAGTTCTTTACTTAACTCCTCTTAGAGCTCTGGCAAGCGAAAAATACTCGGAATTCAAGAAATACACACCCCTCGTGAAACAGAACGGGAAACATATTCGCGTCGGTATAAGCACCGGTGATTTTGATAGCAGGGATCATTGGCTGGGACGATACGACATAATTATTTCAACAAACGAGAAAGCTGATTCACTTCTTAGACATAGATCGAAATGGTTTGAAGAGATTTCGCTGGCAGTTTTGGACGAAGTCCATTTGTTAAACGATTCCGAACGAGGACCCACATTGGAAGTTGTGATCGCGAGGCTTATACAATCAAACCCGGAAATTCAAATCCTTGCTCTGAGCGCAACAATAAAAAACGTTGAGGAATTATCAGACTGGCTCAAGGCTCAATATGTCGCAACTGATTGGAGACCTGTCGAATTGAATGAGGGGGTCCTTCTACATCACGAGATTCAATTCAAGGATGGGAAAAGCATTAAAATCGGTAAACATTCTCGAAACCCAGCCCTAAACCTTGCCATTCACATCATGAAATCCGGAGGCCAAACACTTATCTTTGCATCCACTCGGAGAAACGCTGTTTCCATAGCGAGAAAGGCTGCCAGTGAGCTGGATAAGTACTTATCAAAACCCAGCAAACGTGCCCTGATTTCGTTAAGTGACCGAATACGAAGTACCGGAGAAAGGACTAGAATAAGTGGACTCCTCTCCGAACTAGTTAAGCATGGAGCAGCTTTTCATCATGCCGGGCTTGGAGGAGGTCATCGGAGGTTGCTTGAAAAAGGTTTCCGAGAAAGCAAGATCAAGGTCCTAGCGGCTACACCAACTTTGGCCTTTGGTGTTAACCTCCCAGCTAGAATGGTGATAATCCATGATTATAGACGCTATGAAGTCGGTTATGGCTATTACCCCATAAGCGTCCTCGAGTATAAGCAAATGGCAGGACGAGCTGGAAGGCCCAAATATGACAAGTTTGGAGAAGCAGTTCTACTAGCCAAAACAGATGATGAGCAAGACTACTTAATGGAAAGCTACGTGTTATCAGAGCCAGAACGTATATGGTCAAAGCTTGCGGTGGAACGAATCTTGCGACCACATGTTCTATCCACTATCGCTGCTCAATATGCAGAAACTGAGCAAGGGGTCTATGATTTTTTCAGCAAGACCTTCTATGCTTATCAGTATGACCCAAGAGCAATAAAAATGGTGATAGCTAGAATTCTGAAGTTTCTATATCAGGAACAGATGATAGATATTGAAAGGACAAATATAATAGCCACGAAATTTGGTCGCCGAGTTTCTGAACTCTATGTTGACCCCATTTCAGCTACCTTCCTTCGTGATGCCTTAAATTCCCGTGCTGAAGTAATATCCGATATTAGTTTTTTCCACGCGATAGCTCATACTCCGGACATGTCCCCAAAACTTCGTCCGTATTCTTCTGAAATCAACGAACTATCCTTGTTTGTGGACCAGCACAAAGATGAGTTTATGTTCGAACCGCCTAACGAGCTTGAAGATAATTTCGATTATGAAGAGTTTCTAGGAGAGGTAAAGTCGGCATGGGTCCTACAGTCGTGGGCTGCAGAAGTCACCGAAGATCAGGTTATCGAACGGTTCCGAGTACAACCAGGTGATCTATATCGACTTACTGATTCCGCAAAATGGTTGCTTTATGCTTCTCGTGAGCTTGCCATCTTATTCAAGCATAAGGATTTAGTGCCAAAACTGAATGAATTGATGGAGCGTAGCGTGAAAGGAGTCAAGTCTGAGCTCTTGCCTTTGGTTCACTTAGAAGGTGTTGGCAGAGGTCGTGCCCGTATCCTCTTCAATACAGGGTTGAAAACCATAAAGGACCTCAAACATGCTCCAATCGAAAGGCTGACTAACCTTCCTCTAATTGGACCAAGGGTTGCCAAGAAAATAAAAGAGCAAGTTGGTGGCTTCGTTAAGTCAGGAGAATGGAAAAAACTAGGAAAAGAGCAAATCCCCGAACAACAGTCACTTTCCGAATATTATTGATTCCGGACTCTATCATCTATACATCACAAATCTCCATCAATACCCACCAAGACTTTGCACTCGATGAAAAAGATAACATGGCATAATTTTCCCCAATTGGTGGGGCTGGCCGGATTTGAACCGGTGGCCTTTACCCGAAACCACATCACAGTGCAGTTTCTACGGGTTTCCCTAGCTTTCACCGCTCCAGAAATTCGTCATCCCACTGAGCGGTCCGCAAACCAGTTATTCAATTCTGGAGCCCGTCGTCATACCTGGCTAGACTACAGCCCCACCTAAAAAGAAACACTCCAGCTGAAAATATATGCATTATGTACTAACCCTACGTATTGACCCAGCAAGAGCCTGTTTTCTCCTATGAGTGAGGGACTTTATTTCTCTCTCTCGCTGCACAGCTTCACTACGAGTATGATATTTCTCAACGTGTACAACTTTCTTAGGCTTGTTCATCCTAGTGTATCTAGCGCCAATACCCCTCATGTGTTGTCGGAAACGCATCTCTACATTCTTAGTGTACCCAGTGTAATAATTTCCGTTCTCACAGAGAATCACATACACATAGTATACCAATCGAACATCGAGATACATATGAGCAAAAAAGTTAAAAACATTTTTTATAAGCTCTGCTCCGAGAAATACTCCATGGGCATAAAATATTACGAAGCTCCAGATGTGCAACGATTAGTCCTTACCATAGTGAGGGAGCTGAACTTCAACCATATAGATCCAACATATGTTTACTGCTTTCGAAGCAAAGGTACCAAATCAAAAAGAACAGTAGCCAGAATCCACAGCTTAGAAAAACTTTGGCAAATGGCACTGAACATGCACGCTCGATACTTGATTGAAGTCATTGCAGAAAGATATGATAGACTTAGCCAAGTTGACCAAGAAAAAGTTCTAATTCATGAACTGCTTCACATACCAAAAGGCTTTTCCGGTGGTTTTCGACATCACAGAACCTACGTAACAAGAAAAACCATAAACACACTTCATAAACGCTTTAGGCAGCGCACACGTATTGATTAATAATATTAATAAATTGAACCAGAAAAACGCGCATTTTGGCATCGTAACTTCACAGGGGAAAAATGAGAAGTATCAAAAGCCAATGCCTGAGCAAGTTTATATACATTCTAATCTAATCCAAACTTACGGTATATGTTATGCAGAAACGTGTCCTTGGAAGAACAGGCTTAAAGGTTTCAATTGTTGGTTTCGGAGGTATACCTATCATTGCACTGTCGCGAAAAAAAGCTGAAGAAGTTTTGAAATACGCTTATGAAAAAGGCATAAACTTTTTTGATACAGCAAGAGCCTATGGAGATAGCGAAGAGAAAGTTGGAGCGGCGCTAAAAGGAGTTAGAGATCAAGTAGTTTTAGCCACTAAAACACATCAACGAACGAAGGAAAGCGCGGCGAGAGCTGGTCTGAAGCAAAGTCTAAAAAACCTGCAAACCGATCGAATAGACCTTGTCCAACTACATGGCATTGATACGGAGGACACTCTGGAGAAGGCTATGAGTTCTGAAGGATCCTTAAAGGCTCTTGAAGAAGCCAAGACACAAGGGAAAATAGACTATATAGGGATAACAGGTCATAACCCGCGAGTTTTGGTTAAGGCCATTAAAACGGGAAAATTTGAAACTGTGCTTGTTCCTCTGAACGTAATTGATAGAAGGGCTACTGAAGAGTTGATACCTTTAGCCAACGAATTAGACATCGGAGTCGTAATCATGAAATCTCTGGGAGGTTGTGGAGCACCTCTTCAGTATCCTCAATGGGGTGGTAGATTCCTTGGAAAACCTGATGTTGATTGGCCTGATCCTTCGGAGTTCATTGTTCATTTTGGTGAAGAAGGAATCGAAAGGGCAAGACGTTCCCTCAGATTTGTATTAGCTCACGACATCAGCACAGTTGTGCCAGGAATGCGATCCAAGGAGGAAGTCGAGAAAACTGTGGAAATTGCCAATAATTTCAGCTACCTCACAGATGAAGAGAAAGCCAACTATAGATTTGGAGAACTCCCATCTCAACATTTCTGCAGGGAATGTCAATTGTGCATGCCATGTCCAGATGGAGTTGAAATACCTACAATCCTAAAGTGGAACACGTACTATACTGATTTCAACATAAAGAATTGGACTAGAGATCAATATCCAAAACTACGTACGAGAGTAAAAAGTTGCACAAATTGTGGCGAGTGCGAAGACAAATGCACATACAATCTTCCAATAATACGCATGCTTAAAGAAGCTGACAAGAACCTAGGATAGAAGCGATAAAGCGAAAAGTTAATGAGCCCAAATATAACGCTCTATATGTGGTTGCCGGCCATAGGGCGCGGGTTCCACCCGATCCCATTCCGAACTCGGAAGTTAAACCGTGCTCCGTTTCCAGTGTTAGTGTGGTCTTCGGCCATGTGAAGCTGGGAAAGCTGGCACCTCACATTATTTTCTTCATAAATCCCTAAAGCTTATAACTCGGTGAATATATTTTCTGGCGTTGTGATGAGAGTGATACTGTCCTCAATGTTGCAGTTTCAGATCTTACCTGGACAAGACAGTTTGAGCTGGGTATTCCAAATCATATTCACACTTCTCTTTGTGGTCATGATATTTTATGGCCAGAGAATCCAAATGTATGTCATGGTTAGAGAAATTGAAGGATCTTTGCATCGACTCAAGTTCATTAGAGATGAAGGTCGCAAAACGGCATTAAAAACAATAAAAGAAATTGGTAAGTCAGAATCAGACCCTTCAGAACGCGTTGACCAATTTTTGGAATACGTAACAATTCCACCCCAAAGCATGGATCCAGCTGGAATCGTTTGGAAGCTTGAGCACATACTTGATGTTCGAGATAGCCGTTTCAAAGACGAAGTAAAACTCATGGCCCCCGAAGCTGATGAAATCAATGTAAACAACTTGGAGAACACGCTTGAGGCAGCAGCAGCACTTAACATAATCTACAAAGTTATTCGACACTTTTACATTCTGGGAAAGAAGACACTTAGCCTCTATATTATAATGCAGATTCAGATGATTCTCCCACTGATAATGCGGGAGGCTGAAGCTTACTCAAGAGCCCTAAAAGCTTTCGCGATAGGTCAACCCATTGGTGATGGAGCTGGAGCCCTCGTCGCAGCCAAGTTGATGCATGGACATAAGAAGAGAAAAATCGAGAAAGACTGTGTAGTAGCGAAAGTTCCCTTTGAGGGACGAACCGCTTATATCATAAAGGCTGAGGGCCCTGGTGGGAATGTGGGAAGACCTGGAGAAGCAATAAAGAGGGTTATTGAAGAAAAGAATGGAAAAATCTCGACAATAGTGATGATAGATGCAGCTCTGAAACTTGAAGGAGAGAAACCAGGTGAAGTTGCAGAGGGAATTGGAGCTGCGATTGGTGGTCCTGGAACAGAGTCATACAAGATTGAAGAGAGTATACTGAAACATAAGATACCATTATATGCAGTAATAATAAAACAAGACATTGGCGATGCAGTTTCACCTATGAGAAAGGAAATTTTTGACGCCACTGAAGTTGCAGTTGAACGAGTGAAGCGTGTAATCAAAGAAAAAACAAACGAAGGCGACACCGTAATAATCGCTGGAATAGGCAACACCATTGGAGTTGGACAATAATATGAGTAATGAAATGGGGAAAACTGCAAGAAAATTCTCTTCGATCGTATTGATTGTAATAATTGTTGTCCTCGCTCTATCTCTGAGTGCGCTTTATCAAGCATATGAAATGTTCCTAAGCAACGACCCAGCCATGGGTTATTACTTGCTAATTGGATTCGTCGGACTGGCTCTATCCACCTATATGTTACTTCAAACGAGGGGACGAATGAGAAAATTCAAGATAGAGACTCAACCAGTTACTACAACGGTAATCTGCTCAAAATGTGGTTTCAAGAATGTAAGGAACTTCGAACGAGGCGATTACATTCTCAAAGAGATGGGCGCCTGCACCAAATGTGAAGGAATCATGATGATTTCCTCCATCTATCGCGAGGTAGAAGATAAAGGGAAAAAGGAAAAAGTCTTTGTCTAGGTCAGAATAACGCAGCCATTCTTAACAACTAAAACTGTATGCTCAGCTTGAGCCACAGGCATCTTACTAGCTTCGATAAAGACATTATACGAAGCAAGACACCTTGAGTTGAGAAGCTCTTGGAAAGCCACTGAGAAGTGTTGGTCAGGCACGATTCCTATCAACCAGCGTTCCGAAAAGGGAAGTGTCTTGAAGTTGCCCTCAATGTGACTTAGAAGTCGCTTAGCATAAGAATTCTTCACAGACTTATGCCTTAAGAGACGGAAGATTGTCACTTCATCGCCGTCTTTCACTTTGCCAGCCGCATCAGAAACTGTTGTAAAAGGTTCGATTGCTACCACCTCTCCTTCCCGAATCTTAGAGCCAACAAAGTGCGAAATATTCGGCAACGATTTTCCGGTATGAATCATATATCGCGCAATCTGATGACCCGTCAGGTTGGAAATCGTCTTACACCCATAACTTTTGATTGTTTTTTGTATTGCTGATCCTAACTTTGATGTTGATATTCCAGCCTGTATTGTTTTCGTAGCAGTTTTTAGCGCTTCTTTGGCTGCCAGAACCAGATTCTGATATTCTTGGTTGAAGCAAATTGTAACAGCTGTATCCGCAATGTAGCCATCTATGTGGGCACCAATGTCTACTTTCACGACAGAGTTTAGGGGGACACGTTTGTTGTCATTTGGTGGAGAAGTGTAATGGGCTGCTACTTCGTTAATAGAAACATTACAGGGAAATGCTGGTTTTCCACCTTTTTTCCTAACAAGGGTTTCTGCTTTTTCACAAATTTCAATTACGGGCATTCCTTCGCGTACAAAACCTTCCATTTCAATACGGGTTTCTCTAGCAATCTTCCCAGCCCGTTTATATTTTCTAAGAATGTCTTCTGGAACGCTCATAGCCTAACACGACGTTTTCTTTGGATTAAGAGAGTTAAAAGACTTTAGAAACTAAGTCTTTTGTATTTTCAAGGTTCGGAAGCTAACGATCTATGAAGAAGTCCTCAACTGTGTTCTTGGCTTTTTCTCTTTTCTTCTGATGTTCCAGGAGGAATTTTGTGACTCTTTCCGTTAGCTTCTCTTTGCATTCACCACAGCGTGGTCGGGCTCCGGAACTACACTCTACAGCTAATTCGTGGATTCTTCTGTCGTCTTCTTCAAATAAATACAGGAAATATTGGTATATAGTGCATGTGTCAGGATCTCCACCGAGTTTCTCTTGTTCTTTAACAGTGGGTTTGCCTCCTGTGAAGGCGTTCCAGATCTTCTTCTTGACGATTTCAGGGGTGTCTGTGGTAAAAATGCAGGTTTCTGGTTCTGAAGCGCTCATCTTTCCACCCTTCCCTAAGCCAGGTACAAAACGGCAGTGGATTTGTCCTGGTTTGAAGTACCCTAACTTCTGTGCTATATCTCTAGTGACCCGCCAGTATGGATCTTGGTCAATCGCTGCCGGTATTAAACTGGGTACATTCTCGCCGGTAAGCTTAGCGTGGATAAAGCAAGGAACAGCTTGGATCGCTGGCCAGAAGATCCATCCAATGTTTGTGCTGTCTTGAAATCCAAAAACGGCTTTTGCGGTGGAAAAAGTAATGTGTTTAGCAACTTCCAAGGCTATATCATATAAGAGACCTATGTCTTTTACATCAAAAATTATGTATGTGTCCCTCGGTTTAAATCCCAGTGCAATGAGATCCAAAGCGTTATCGTACGCATAATTCGTTGTTTCACCTAGTTTGAGGTTCGGCTCAATGACAAATTTCTCGTCGTCAGTCATTTGAAAATAGAGTCGAGTATTAAAGTTCTCTTGAAGATATTTTGTGAAGATCCACGGAACAAGGTGACCAACATGTACTGGACCAGATGGGCCTCTTCCAGTATAGAGGACAAATTTCTTGCCTTTATCGTAGAGATCTAAAAGAGTGTCAAGATCTCTGTGTGAGAAGAACAGTTTTCTCCGCAGTTGCGGGTGAAGCTCTCCAACATGTTTCCTCAGCTGTTTAAGAAGTTTCTCAGTCAAAGGCTGGGTACCGAATTCCTTGATGAGTTTATTATAATCAACCTTACCCCTTACTTCCCATGGAGTGACAACCATTTCTTCATCGAATGACATGATAACCATCGCTTGGTGAGAAACCAAACATAGGAAAACTAATGTTGGTGTATTAAACTTTGTGAGTCTTCAGACCGTTTAGATATGTCCCCATGAGCGTCCAGCGCCAGAGTACCAAAGACATTTGGCGAGATTATGGTTAAGGTATTTTGAGATCCGAAGTGGAGGGATTGAATCCAGAGTTTTGTTGAAGATGAAATACAATCTCGCTGATCTTCGTTTTCATTGAGCGGAAATGAGTGTCTTATGTTAGCTTTATAACCAGTAATACATTTCTGATTATACGATCTCACGGAAAAACAGCGGAGTTGATGCTTTTGAAACTTGTAGGCTTAATCTCGGATACACATATTCCAGCGCGGTCAAAGGCGATTCCAAAAATGGTCTTTGATGTTTTCCAAGACGCCTGTCTCATTATTCACGCTGGAGACTTAACGAGATTAAGCGTAATGGACGAACTGAAACAAATGGCGCCCGTGCTAGCTGTGCATGGAAACATGGATACGCGTCAAGTGAAGGAAAAACTCCCAGTTGTAGATTCTACAAAAATCTTCGACTGGAAAATCGGGGTAACACACAGCTTAGGTTTCTTATACCGAAGAGGAAATCAGAAAACCAGTCTTGAGAAACAAGGATTTCATGTCTTCATCTCAGGACATACCCATCGACCGAGTCTCAAATATAAGAAAGAGATGTTATTTGTTAATCCAGGTAGCCCAACGAACCCAATCCCTCCATTCTTAGTCAAACCTTCAGTTGTGTTGTTGAAGATAACAAAGAAAGAAATTGAACCTGAAATTGTTCATATCTAATTGGTTTTAAACATTTTTATTTTTATTCATGTCCCTCCTCCGTTGCTTGACGTTCCTTCGACTACTTTAAACATAAATAATAGCAGTTCATTCCTGTGAGGCTTAGTTATGGTTCACGAACAAGAAAAATGTGGAAATCCATGGAAAGCTGACTGCGCTAGAACTGATATAGAAGTTTATATTAGCAAAAAGAGCAGCCAATTTCCCATTTGTGCCAATTGTTGGTCAAATATTGCTTGTAGTGACTTTGAGTGGAGGGTCTGAGTTGAAAATGGAACGCTTTAATCTAAATGTTGCTCGTGGCTTCATTGGTCACCATGTGAATCTCCACATGAGGGATGGTTCTGTCCTCGTAAATGTTTACGTGACTGATGCCAAGCGAGAAGAAGATAATGGCAAGCCAGCTATACTATGCTTAATACAGCCAAGAAAGCAACCATCAAGAATCTTCTTAAGAGAAGTTCAATGGATGGAACAGCTCAACCCTTTCATTCTCGCCTAAGTTACGTTCATCCTTTTATTCGCGATTTATACTTCGTAAAAGCTTAACACAGCCCTTTTCCATTTAGTTGAAAACCTAACATAGTTTTTCCCCTCTGAATTCCACTCACAAGATACTGGACTCGCCATCATAAATATTTAACATATTTTTTTGTAAAACCGCTGTTCTGTTTACATAATGTTGACAAATACTTTTAAATATTGTTTGGAAGCTAAGCACGCATGGTGAAAGTATGAGTTGCACTGTAGTAGCAGGAGGCTTCTGGGGAGATGAAGGAAAAGGTAAGGTCGTGTCTTACCTAGCTCTTAAAGACAAGGTCGATGTTTGTGTTCGAACTGGCTCCGTTAATGCTGCGCACACGATTCATTACAAAAGTAAACGCTATGTACTTCACATTATTCCTTCCACATTTGTATACGAAAATTCTCGCTTGCTCATTGGTCCCGGAGTCAACCTTCACGTTCCTCAGTTCTTGAAGGAGCTTGAAGAGACAGGAGTGAGAAACCGCATAGGGGTCGATAGACAAACTTCCATTATTGAGCCTCATCACTCTGAAATTGACAGGAGTGATAGTTATTTGAAAAGCTTGGGCACTACAGGCTGGGGAGTAGGTCCATCAATCCAAGAAAGGGCGAAGAGAACAGCAAAGTTGGCAAGAGAAGTGCCAGAGTTAGCAGACTTCTTAGCTAATGTACCTGAAGAAGTGAACTCTTCTATTGATTCAGGAAAGACAGTTGTATTGGAAGGAACACAAGGCTTGATGCTTTCACTTTATCATGGTTCCTACCCATATGTTACAAGTCGGGACACAAGTGCCGCAGCAATATGTTCTGAAGCAGGAGTAGGCCCTAGTCGCGTAACTACGGTTTTAGTGGTTTTCAAAAGCTTCATCACGCGGGTAGGTGCCGGAGACCTACCAGGTGAAATATCGAGAGCAGATGCCCTAAGTCGAGGTTGGTTTGAAACTGCTGCAGGAACAGGGAGAGAGCGACGATCTGCTCCCTTCGATTTCGATTTAGCCAAGAGAGCAACAAGTTTGAACGGTGCCACTGAAGTAGCATTAACCAAACTGGACGTTTTGTATCCAAGCTGCAAGAGCGTATCTGACTACACCAAACTTCCTCAAGAAGCAAAGAACTTCATTGCCAGAGTTGAAAAGGCAACCAATGTGCCGGTTACTCTAGTCGGAACTGGTCCAGGTGCAATGGATATAATTGACCGAAGAGAATCCCAATAGCACTCTAATGACTACCCAAAAACCCAAAACAAAATCCATCGAGAAGACAGGTGAAAGTGCTTTGCATCGAAAGAAAGATTAGATTAAGATGAATTTTACATTGTAATTAGGGCTTCCTCATCTAAAAGGTTCACAGAGCTGTTTGTAAATGGTAATTATCAGTAAGGCAACGAGTGCAAAAGCTCTCTGCGAGTTTCTGGAAAACTTGGAATTAAAAGGTGCAGTATTTGTGGTCAAACCCAACTGGAACTATGCTAACGCTTTCACCTCTGCTGAAAAGCTTGATTGGCTTTTTTCCTTCCTAAAGGGCAGCATAAAGATAATTGAAGGATATTCTCCTTGGCGCAATGAGCTAAACACTCAATTGAAACTGCAAGAAGTCATATCGCCAACTAATGCAAAGATGAAGTGGCAATGGATCAAGGAACAAGACAAGTGGTTCCTCGAATATAGTGGAATCGACAAAATACTGTCGAAACACCGAGTTGAATACATCAACGTCACTGAAGAATTTTGGTCCATGAAAACCCTTGACCCAGATGAACTCCGAGACATTGTTGACAATAAATATGGTGTACTTGTAAACCAAGAGATGTATGATTTCCTACCAAGCAATATCTACGCGCTCAGAGGTAGCACCATGATTAGTTTCAACAGTAGCTATAATCTTGAAGATCATGTACCCCTCTCAACAAGCAATCTGTTTACTCTAATACCAGACCCAATTCGCCACATAAAATGGCGTGGCAGAAACCTTAGTCGTTTTTCCCAAAGCATCGTTGATATAAATAAAATCTATCGTGGAGTTTTTTCGCCGTCTTATTGGATCAATGAGATCATGGGTAAAGATATTTTCGTCGGAAGCAAGAACTCAGTAGAAGCGGATGCAGTCACCGCAAAATTGATGGGCTACGACGCGGAGAAAATTAATTACCTATTGCACGCTGCCAAAGTCTTCGGAGACTATGACCATAAAATCCTGCACAAGATACCAAATCCGTGAACTTATAATGATTAACAAACGCACAATCACACTAATAATATGCATGACGCCCCATAACAATTCTAACAAATAATATTGTTGAACATTCCTGGGAAAGCTAGTTTTATATCTTACTGCAGCAATGTTTATATGTGGATATCAGTTCACTGATTTCCCTCGGCGATTAGTCATCGCCATAAATAGTGAATCATACCCCGTGACTTATCCGGCGGCGGCGTCAACTCTGACTTTAAAGGCGTATAACGCCCTACGGATGACACACATGGTTGACCTCCAGTTGCGGGGACATAAAAATGGAGACCTGAAAAAGTTAGGTCTAACATAGGTTTAGTACACACGCAATTTCCCCTAAATCCAACCCACAGCAAAGCGGTTAGAACTCCTAAAATGAGCAAATCCGGTTGATCCTGCCGGACCTTACTGCTATCGGGATAGGACTAAGACATGTTAGTCGTGCGTTTCTCAGCTATGAAAGAAACGCGGCACACAGCTCAGTAACATGTGGTTAACCTACCCTCAGGACAGGGACAAACCCGGGAAACTGGGGCTAATCCCTGATAGGCGTGGGTTCCTGGAATGGAACCACACCCAAAAGATGCTTGAATCATGCTTTAAGTGCCGCCTGAGGATGGGGCCGCAACCGATCAGGCTGTTGGTGAGGTAACGGCTCACCAAACCTATAACCGGTACGGGCCGCGGGAGCGGTAGCCCGGAGATGGACACTGAGACAAGGGTCCAGGCCCTACGGGGCGCAGCAGTCGCGAAAACTCCACAATGCGCGAAAGCGCGATGGGGCTATCCCGAGTGCCGTCCGCTGAGGATGGCTTTTCTCCAGTGTAAGGAGCTGAAGGAATAAGGAGAGGGCAAGTCTGGTGTCAGCCGCCGCGGTAATACCAGCTCTCCGAGTAGTAAGGATGTTTATTGGGCCTAAAGCGTCCGTAGCCGGCTCAGCAAGTCCTCCGTTAAATCCAACGATTTAATCGTTGGCCTGCGGGGGATACTGTTGAGCTAGGGGACGGGAGAGGCCGACGGTATTTCCGGAGTAGGGGTGAAATCCTATAATTCCGGGAGGACCACCAGTGGCGAAGGCTGTCGGCTAGAACGAGCTCAACGGTGAGGGACGAAAGCTGGGGGAGCGAACCGGATTAGATACCCGGGTAGTCCCAGCTGTAAACGATGCGGGCTAGGTGTTAGGGTGGCTACGAGCCACTCTAGTGCCGCAGCGAAGGCATTAAGCCCGCCGCCTGGGGAGTACGGCCGCAAGGCTGAAACTTAAAGGAATTGGCGGGAGAGCACCACAAGGCGTGAAGCGTGCGGTTTAATTGGAGTCAACACCGGAAACCTTACCGGGGGCGACAGCAGGTTGAAGGCCAGATTGACGATCTTGCCAGACAAGCTGAGAGGAGGTGCATGGCCGTCGCCAGTTCGTGCCGTGAGGTGTCCTGTTAAGTCAGGCAACGATCGAGACCCACGCTCCCTGTTGCTACCAAGGAAAGTTTCCAAGGAGCACTCTGGGAGGACAGCCGCCGATAAGGCGGAGGAAGGAGTGGGCCACGGCAGGTCAGTATGCCCCGAATCCCCCGGGCCACACGCGTGCTGCAATGGCTGGTACAATGGGTTCCTACCTCGCAAGAGGATGGTAATCCCGAAAGCTAGTCGTAGTTTGGATCGAGGGCTGCAACCCGCCCTCGTGAAACTGGAATGCCTAGTAATCGCGTGTCATTAACGCGCGGTGAATACGTCCCTGCTCCTTGCACACACCGCCCGTCGTTCCAATCGAGTGAGTTTTGGGTGAGGCGCGGTCCATAGTGTCTGTGTCGAGCCTAAGGTTCGCGAGAGGGGAAAAGTCGTAACAAGGTGGCCGTAGGGGAACCTGCGGCCGGATCACCTCCTAAGAAAACAAGCTTTGCTGTTGGTTGGAAGGAAAAGGTTCCATATGTGTGCACTAGGTCTAAAAAGTTCATAGTTGATTTTCAAAATTTCGCAGGCTAGTAATTAGTAGTAGTTTCTATTGACCATTATTCATAGTTCATTGCTGAATATGCTTGGCTTAGCGCGTTGACGCTATTTTCAAAATCGTGATGAATGTGATAGAGGATGCTACTACCTTAGTGCATCAATGGAGATGACTGCCTTTTCTTGTATCCGTTCAGACGCGTAATCTACTAGTTCCTTGAACTCCTCTTCTCTCAGAACTTGCTTCGCACGAGCGAGAATATCCAAGCAGAGATCCTTGAACACTAAGTCTACACTTCGTCCTTTGGCGTCATCAATTAAATCTTTGCACGCATTAAACAAACTGTAGTCCAGTTGATTTCACCTCAGCTTAGAAGAGTCAAGATGGCATTCCATTAACTTTTACGATTTTGAAATCTACATTTTGAATCACTATTTTGATTCGTTATGGTACAACTTTCAATTTGTATTCATGTAGCCTCAAGGGAAAGCAGTTTCTCTAGTCCATGTAGTGATCATTCGTGATGGGGAACTAGGCAGAGAAACTTTGCCACGTTAGATCCTTCATTTCGGAAGTGATGCATCGTGTTTGGCGGTATGAGAATGACATATCCCGGTCCAGCTCTTACTCGTTTTTCACCACAAATGACTAGGCATTTGCCCTCTAATATGAAAACTTCATGTTCCCATTTGTGAGAGTGGTGAGGAGAGTGTCCTCCGGGGGCCATCTCGAGTAGTCGCATAGCGAAGTGTTCCGCGCCGTCATCTTTGGTTATCAGCCAGCGAATCTCTATTTTGTCTGCGCCGCATTCATCAATCTTGTCCGTTTCTATCTCTGAATAATGTACTGCTTTGAATCCCATGTTAATCACATATGCACATGCAAAATTTAGCGTATTTAAGCGTAGCTCAACTTGTTACGTGGTATATCAATTTCTGATATATGCCTCCTTTTAGAGTACTGTCTTAATTGCCGAGACTGTACTTTTGTTATAGAATTGTTGTCTAGAGAGGTTGTCTATCGTGGTTAGAAAGGGTGTTGCGGTTTGGTTCTTAGGATGTTTGACTTTCCTAGCTGGGTTGCATGCTTTGGATGGTTTCTTATGGTTAACGGGAAAAGAAATTGAGTCACTGTTTTTGACGATGTATCCACTTTCAGGATTATTGGGTGGGGTCGAGCCAGTCCCGTATCTATTATGCTCCCTGTTTGCAGTGTTTCTACTGTGGGGTGGAACAACAGTTGTGGCATTGCGAAATCCCATTGAAGCCTTCTTGGGGAAAGTGCTAGAGGATGGAAAGCGGGAGAACCAAGAAGATGTGGAATTCCTAGAAGCGAAGACAAGTATCCTAGAGATGATGAGTGAGACTCTTGCGGACAATAGTAGGCTTCTGGCTGGATTGCGAGATGTGGTCTTTAATGTGCGCAGTGAAGTTTTGAGGCTTAATCCTCTCAGTAAAAGCGTAGAACATCTACAGGCTGACGTTGAGGGATTGAAGAGAATGATGAAGTGCTTGGAGAGAGAGATCAAAAAGTACAAAACGTGCCCTGCTTGTGGTCGGGAGATCATGGCAGAGTTTAGACTGTGTCCTTACTGTGGCGAGAACCTGTTGAAACCCGCAGCAAACAGTGGAGCTGTAATGCTAGCCGCATTGCCTGTATCCGTTTCTCGAAGGAGAAAGGATTAGAAGATTCCGACATCCACAAAATTGCTTTGGAATGAATATAGATCAGCTGTTCACGCGTATGTAGGATATACTTACTTAGATGGGACAAGTTGCGCGTGTAAATCTTCACGGAACGAATTTTTTCTGTGCATCTTGGCTTAAAACTTGCTGCAGTTGTAGTGTAGTTAAACCTGTAACGTCGTCCCCATAGATTTCGCACTTTGCTTGTCGGTTAGCATCCTCTGGATTACGGGCAACAATTTCAACTTGGTTGCCAGATGGCAGATCAACATAAATATGTGTAGAACTCCTCCGCTCACCTTCCTTTGTGGCGGTTTCAGTTCTAATACACGTTATACTGTAATTTTTTTTTCGGAAGATTGTGACGATTTCTTGTGGCTCTTGTGTATAAATGACTATATCAATATCGCTATTATGATGGGAAGTGCCCCGCCAGACGCTTCCAACTAGTCGTGGAGAGAAGCCTTCCAGAATCTGCATTACCTCTAAAGCTTCTTGCCTCATCTGAGCAAGTCTTCTGTTCCTTGATCTTCCCTCTTTCTCTTGAGCGATTGAGTCAAGTTGGATAGCTATTTCGGCATTGCTTGGCAATATCCGGAAACCTAAATTTTTTGCGGCACGTAGCTTCGCCTGTCTGTACTCTTTTTCTTGACCCGTATATAGCAACTCTGCAGCTTCTTTCGCAACCCGCTTTCGCTGGATAGATGATCGATCAAAAACCATTCTTTTTCCCATTCTGGGCTGGGATGACTCATGGGGTAGGACTAACAGTTTCTGTGGGGTTGAAGATAAGCTTTGATTTCCTTATGCCTACATGACGCAGTGGGGCTACTTTCTTTGTCTCATTATATACATCTGAAGCTATCTTGCCCAAAACGATCTCTTGAGAAAGTGCATCGAAGGGGAGATTAGAGGCTTTCTCAGTCGCTATACGTATCATGATCTTCCTGATGAGAATCTCTTGGGAAGTCTTCACACGACTTAGAGTAAAAGCGCAGACAGCGACTCTAAGGCGATAACCATCCTTTGTTGTGACATTCACGAAAGTGTCCACGCGAGTTGTTCTTCTTCGAACCAAACTCCGTAAGTAGTCTCGACTATATTCATGTCCCTTGAATACTGTCTTAGCGATTTTCTCATCTACTTCAGTGACTTGAAAGGACATTTTGAGGTATTGGTGTGCGAAGTCGTTGGTGATATCGTAAAGCGTGGCGTTGATAACTCTGCCATTGAGTTTCTTAGGGTCATCAGTGGGGATCGATCCTAACTCCACGTTGCCAAAGTAGCTTGGGGTCACTATTGTATACCAATCTTTGCTGCGCCATTTGTCGCGGACGCGTCCTCTACGTTTTGACACTATCAGTCCTCGTTGCGTTTGGAAAGAATCGACATCCAAGTATTAAAGGATTTACTTCAAGAAAGTCCTAGCTGTGTATTTCTATTTTCAATGTTTTGATTGAGTTACGATTTTTTGCTGCAAAAAAAGGGGCAAATCTTATTAAATTGTAGCATAGAGTTTTAATTAAGTCCTTTTCTCCGCCCGGCTGCAAAGTAAACAGTTTGGAGTGGGTTAGTTTTCCCCATCGAAGAAGTGTGAAAGCAAAACAGCGTAGATTCACAAAACGACTCATTCTTGAGGCTGCATGGCGTGACAAGGAGAAAGCTGAGTCAGTCTGCAGATCGGACGTTGTCACGTTTGATCGTGACTTAGAAAAAGCTGTTGAGTTTAAGCCGGGTGATGTTCTGGCAGATAGTAGAGGGCAAGGATGCCTGCAGTAGAAGGGAGGTGAATGTATGTCAGAGAAAAAACCTAACATGCTCATTATCGGCGTCATTTTAGTGATAGCTGCACTATCCGTGGCAGCAACGGTAGTCGACATCGTTAGACCTTTAGACCTGTCCACGTATCCTCCAGCCATCGCATACATTCTCGGCGGCGTCAAATACATCTTAATCGTAACGCCGATCGCCATACTTGTAGCTTTTGGACGAAACATCTTCGGATTCGGAATCAACTGGATCCGGGAGCAACGTAACGGCGACTCTCATGTTGAATATAGTTTGTCGTGGCTTGCACAGACGATTGTAACCTTTGAAGGAGTAATCATCGTCGCAACTCCACTCGTGACGCTGATCGCAGGCGTGGTTTTTAAAGAGTTTTGGCCGGCTTACGAATCTGAAGCGATGATTGTTATAGGCTCGCTGTGGGCGCTGATTGACCTAACGATTAGTGAGCTGAAACGCGCGCTCAAAAGTGCAGGTACACCAATTCCAGTTGCGACAATTCCAGTTAAACCCAGCTAACGACTTCGACGAAGTTGACTACATGGCAAAGTTACAAATCAAATATGTGCCGATCGACGCTCTGAAAGTCAACCCTCGCAATCCCCGGGTAGCTCCTACAAAAGCAATCTTAGCCATTAAAGACAGCATCCGAGAATTTGGATGGACAAACCCCATCTTGGTGCAGAAATCGAACAACCTAGTTATTGCAGGACATCAACGCATCAAAGCGGCCAAACTGGCCGGACTAAAAGAAGTTCCCATAATCTACTTAGACTTAGACGATGTCAAGAGCCTCGCTTACAACATTGCCGACAACAAACTTGCAGAGCTAACCGACTGGAACGAACGTGAACTATCACGGATCCTGGAGAGCCTCAACAACGATGTGGATCTCACGCTGCTTGGCTTCAACAAAGAAGACTTGGACATGCTTATTCCAGAACTCGCTGAACAAATCAAAGGGTTCGAGGAAGAACTCAACGAAGCTCTCAACAAAGTCGGTACAACAAACGTTAGAGCGCCAGTCGTTTGGATGGGCAGCAAATCACATTTAGCCACTTGGATCATAAGCCACTTTCCCGAACATTCCTGTTATGTAGAGCCTTTCGGCGGCGCCGCATCAGTTCTCCTGCGCAAGGAACGAGTTAAATCAGAAGTCTACAACGACCTTAACCATTTCGTCTACAACTTCTTCAAGTGTATCAGAGACCAACCGAAGCATCTACTCAGCGCTCTTGCCTTTCTCCCTCACAGCAGACAACTCTATGACGAGTTAAGGATCGCCTTCAAAAAAGGATCCGTACACCCAGGTGAATTAGTTTTACAGGCTGCCTGCTGGTATCACCTCCAACAAAGTAGCTTCGCAGGTCACTGGGGAACTGGCTGGGCGCATGGCGCAAAAGGCGGCTCCGTACTTCGCAACACTATGAACCGCTTATGGGACGTTGCTATGCGACTGCAGGGCGTACAAATTGAAAACTCAGATTTCCGCAAAATCTTTGAAACCTACGACACCGAAACCACCCTGTTCTATGTGGATCCTCCTTACATCACACACGAACACTATTACCCAAAGACCCAAGTGGAACCTTTCACCTTAGACGACCACAAGGATCTTGCGCAGATTCTAAATAACATTCAAGGCAAAGCCTGCGTCAGCTACTACCCCAGTCCCTTCGTAGACGTTGCCTACAAAGGCTGGCGACGAACGAAGAAAACCGTTCGCGCTTGGGCTAAGGGAGTAACAAAACAAAGTAAGACAGGGCGTCGACCTTTCCGCACTGAACTATTGCTTATGAATTATTAGGTGTGCAACTTGGCAGGTAAACTCGTGGATACATCCGTGGATACACCCATAGGTAAATCAGAGCCTTGGGAACGTCAACCTGGCGAAACCAACAAAGCCTACTATGCTTTCACCCTGTACCGGGACATGGGCTACAAGCGAAGCTTGGTGAAAGTAGGGCAAAAGTATGGTGGAAACCGTAACATCCGAGCCTTAATGGAACGTTGGAGTTCACAATATAACTGGGTTGAACGAGTTACTGCTTACGATGATTATTTAGAGTTGCAGAAGCGACTTGCCCATGAGGAAGAGTTGGAGAAGATGTGCAAGCGCCACCTCACCTTAAGTATGGCATTGCAGTCGAAAGCAGCTGAGAAACTTAAGGATCTCGAGGGGAAAAAGATGCGCGTCAGCGATGCAATCCGGGCTGTCAGCGAGGGAACCAAGCTGGAAAGGCTCACCAGGGGAGAACCCACAGAGAAGGTGCGAGGCGAACTTGTCACAACCATTAAAGGCCCTGCTGTGATGCCTTGGGAGAACATGCCTGAAGCCCGAGACGCCATAAGACAAGTTGCGGAAAAGCTGCGTAGGGAAAAGAACCAGAGTGACGCAAGCTCTTCCTAACTATTACAGGTATATACCTGACGCCGGTAAGCAGCTGCAGTTCCACGCTGCACGAAACATCTACCGTTTCAGATCTGTCATCTGCGGAACAGGCGGAGGCAAAACCGTATGTGGCCTAGCTGAAGGGATCAGTTGGGCTAAGAAGTATCCTGGAAGCGTCGGTTACGTTTTTGAGCCAAGTTTCCCCATGGTACGTCGCATCTTGTTGCCAACGCTCCGGCGTGATTTGTTGCTTGGAAAGCCTCTGCACGCTAACCCTGACATCAAACGGTTTCACCGGGGCGATATGCGCCTCGAGTGGGAGAACGGCAGCGAATTCTGGTTTGTCAGCCTTGAAGACCCTGAGATGGCTGAGGGCAGCAACATCGACTGGGGTATGATTGACGAAGCTCGCCTGGTGCGGCACTTTGATGTGGCCTTGAGAACTGTTATTCGCAGACTGCGAGGCAGTGACCCAAGCCAGGGCTATCCGACTGGCCTGTGGATCACGACAACGCCAGATGCTCCAGGTAGTGATTTACACCGGTTTATTGAGAACCCGAAGACGAAGCACCCTGACAGCAAAGTGTTCAGGTGGGGCATACATGACAACCGGCACTTAACAGCGGAGTACATCAGGGACATATTGCGCACTCACCACGGCGGCTTAGCTGAAAGGTTCGTGCATGGCCGGTTCGCCGCTGTCGGCGTTGGCACAATTCCCTTCGACGCTTCTGTGCATGTCACGTCAATAATCAACAAACAAATCATCGTTCAAATGGTTTATGGCGTAGACTTTGGCTGGAGTAACCCGAGCTGCGTTTTAGCCATAGGATTTGACCGTGACGGTCGCGCTTATGTGCTTGAGGAATATTATGAGGCTCGAGTGACAGAAGACAAAGTGAAGGAAGTTCTCCAGGACATGCAAAGCCGCTGGGGTCGCGGGCGTGTCTATTGCGATCCTACTCAGCTGCAGACGATCAACTGGCTGATCAGCCATGGCATACTTGCTCAGAAGAGCCTTCCGAAGCGAGTCGAGGGGATCCGGCATATGGCTGGGTATTTTCCTAAAGCCGAGGACAACAGACCCCGAATTCAGATTCATAGTAATTGCGTCAACCTAACCGCGGAACTGCAGGTGTATGACGAAACCAAAAAAGAGTTTGACCATGCTGTTGACACTTTGCGCTATGGTTTAGGGAGTCGAATGAAGAAAGAAGGCGACGTCGACGCCTGGATACTTGGGTAACGACGCAAAAAGGCTGTTGGTTGCCAGGCCTCGAGCTGATTATTGGCTGATTAAGAAAACAGAACCAAAAAGGAAACGATTAGAATGACTTGGACAACTCGAGAGAAATTCTTAGCAGCACTCTTCATTGTGACCTTAGCTGTAGCCACTATAATTATTGTAGCTCCAGCTTTCCGAGTAAAGAACGTCGGGGCAATCCGGGCCGTCGGGGTTAAGTTGTACTGGGACGAGCAGGCTACCCAAGTCGTAACCCTCATCGATTGGGGGCTCATGGGTCCAGGAGAACTGAAAGGCGCCACGGTTTACATTCGCAACATTAAGAGCTTAAACTGCACTCTCACTCAAAACTCTACAGAGTGGGATCCTGCACATGCAGGGCAATACTTAACGACTGACTGGAACTATACAGGGCAGATCATCGCTCCAGGCCAGCAGATCTCTGTCTTGCTGACGCTTCAAGTGTCGATCGGCATAGAGAACGTGACGACCTTTTCTTATTGCTGGGACTTTTGGGCGATTGAAGCATCGGCTGGTTAACGGTTGTATGGCGCCAGATCTCGAGGGGATCATTGGTTGATAAGTGGCTGTTAGGCTGCCGGGAGATCTGACGTCTTCGGATGGTTTACGTCTTACAGTAGCAACATTCGTCTTACGATAGTAACATAGTTCACGGTCCTTAATTGGACGTTGAGGCTCTGCAGCCTGTTCTCCTTTCTCGTGTCGGGTGCTGAGAACTGAATTTGTCTTCAATCGGGCTGCACGAGCTTCGATTCAAACTAACTCTCAGGAGTTAGGCGCAGGGGAGTAAGACTACGAAGTCTTCAACTCTAGACCATTTTCGTACCCCTTATGGTTTTGAGCAGGGCTTCGAGTCTAAGCGCAATACAAATCTCCCCACAACCTCGCACAGACGTTAGGCGGAGACCTCAACCCGTCACGATAACACCTTTTGCTGAGGTGTAGGCTCGAGCGAGGGGAGCTGAATAACGAGGCGTTCATGGGACGCCTACAAACCTAACGTCCTCCAGATGTCACTTAGGGACCTGAGCACCGACCGCTGAGGAATATGTGTGTGACCGACACGGCAAGGCTACTGCCAGATAGTGTAGCTTCACACATAGCAGCCCGACGTCGTGGCTGACCTCGGAAAAATTCCCCAATGTGCTATTCGCAGGGGATTTCCCTCGAGGCTCCATAGAAGCCGGTTAGACAGGTCCCGCATATACTGTTCGCGCATTCTGAGGCAAGATGGCAATGCACGAGAAAATCTGCAGAATCGTCCAGAAAGTCAATAAATGTTTTTGCAGTCCAAGGCCGCCCTATTGTCTACTCGTTGATGCCTTAGCGAAAGGGCTTAACGAAAGGGAATGCCTTGAAGCATTAGCGAAAAGGATTAACGAGGAATGTACCCACGTTGAGAAGTCCAATATCAAGCCTAGAAGAGTGGCTGTTTAAACAGAAACGTCGTGTCATGACGTCAGTTTGGAGCAGGGAAATAGCGAAAGCTAACCAATTCAAAAAACTTGTCGGGGAAACCAACTGTCCATCCTGCGAAAAACCATTGCTGAAACTGCGAAAGTACGAGCAGGGACCTAAAGGCTACGAAGCCGAAGTGCGCTGTGAAGGCTGCAACTTCACCGGGTTGCTGAATAGCAGCTGGACAAACTTCGAGCATGTTGACAGCAAAGGGCGTGCACGTGAGTAATGAGTAGTCGAGTAGGCGGCAGACGCATAGGATCGGCAACAACACGTTCAGAGAGCTCCATCTATCTTCCTCGAGGCGGAGTCAGCGGCGCCGGGCAATACGGCGAGGAAATAAACGATCGAAGCCGCACATTCGCCATATTGCGAGAACCAGTTGCTCACCGTGTAGTCTGCACAGTGGCCAAGGACGTTTTTGACAACTGGTTCACTTTGGAACTGGAAGGGGCGAAAGAGAAGGATAACAAAGCCTTCGATCAGCTGCTTCAAGCTGAGCTTAGACGTCTCCGAGCAAAACGTGAGCTCACCATCATGAGCGTCATGGAGCGAGGCTACGGCTACGGCATAATAGTTCTCGGTTACCAAGACGACGCTGAAAGCTTAGAGGAACCCCTTAAAGCCCCGTCAGCTCTGCGACAGATCAAAGCGTATGGCACACCGCAAATAACGAAAGTGGCGTTAGACAAAAAAGAGACACTTGAGGATGGCAAGCCAAACCCGCATTTTATGCTGCCTGAAATCTACTTCATTCAACAGAAGGGCGTGACTCGACGCCTCAGAGTTCACCACAGCAGGGTCATACATTTCGCAACTCGGTATGAGGACCCGACTAAAGATCAGTGGCAAGGCCAAAGCGTTCTCGACCCACTTTGGGACGACGTGGTGACTCTTCGTAACATTCGCTGGAGCATGGGGCAAACCATGTTCCGATACGGCTCGGGCTTTCCAGTATTCACATTTAACGAAGCAACAAAGGCACAGCTGCAATCTTGGGAAGCTGCAGGACTCTTCGGCGACATCAGCAACCGCACGTACTTCCTCAAAAACGAGAAGCAAGACATCTCATTCGAAGGCTTAGCCGGGCGAGCTTTGGATCCTCTGAATTACTATCTGCCTCAAATGGAACACATCAGCGCCGCTTCAGGCATCCCCCTGGCGATTCTCAGAGGCGTTCAAGCCGGCGCATTGACAGGCAGCGAAGTTAACCAAATGGAATATTACGGCATCATCAGCGACGAACAAACCGCATACGAATCCGGCTTGCGCAAACTCGTCGACATCATAAGACTGTTCGCCATCAAGAAGGACAAAAAAGCCGTCGAGAAAATGGGAGCTGCCGAAGTCGACCAGGCAATCATCGCCGTGGCATTCAGCGACACGTTCATCGGTTTTGACGCTGTTAAACTTCCAGAAGAAGCAGAGCTGCAGGCGTTCCTTTTCAACTGGAAAGGCGGCTTTGAACTTGACGAAGAGAAGAAACAACGCATCGCATTAATGAAGGCGCAAGAGCTGCAAATTCGAGGTCAATGGCTTCGGATAAACGAGATTAGAAAGGTCGAAAACCCCGAAGACGTCGGAATAGGTCCTGAAGGCGAAAAACTTCTAGGGCAACCGAGTGTAGATTTCCAAAACTTAGGGCAGAGTGCTTTTCGTGTCACAGTTAATCCAGATGGATCCTCAACGGTTATTGAGAAGCCTGGACGCCGCATTAAAGGTTAACGCTGTTCTGAAGACCCGATCTGTCATAGCGGCGGATCATGCAGGGTATCATCATTCACCTTACGACTGGTGGATCCTGAAAGCGCGCTTGACAAGCCCCAAAACATGCGAAGTATGCAAGTTGCTAGATCTTCTGGTTTACAGGGGCGACTGGGTTCCTGCGAGGTTTCCATATCACGTTCACATGAGAATTAACAGGATCAAAGCACGTATTCACCCAAACTGTCGGTGTGTGTTGGTTTGGGCTGGACGTGCATTGGGGATCTACGAGACATCGTTTGGGCTGCTGGAGCCGGACGAAGTTGCGAGGCTTTGGATGCCTTCCCTGAAAGAGCTAGAGCGTTTAACGCCTAGCCAACTGCAGTCCATCATTCAGTTTTTGCGGTTACCCAATTCAAGCTAACAACTTTGGAGAAATTGAAAATGACCGTAAGCAACATGACACTTCTAGCGTACGACCAAATGGAAATAGGTAGAACCAAAATCGTTGAGGAAAACAAACGCTTTCTAAAGATAGCAGCTGTCATAAGCAAAGTCGGCGTCTACAAATACCCTGAAGGCATGGCTTTGAAAAGCGCAGGTGAACTACGGAAAGCCGTCAGGTCGGCTCGCTACGCAAAAATAACCCTGGGCGATCACCCTGCAGGGAAGATCATAATGAGCCAAGATCAGATTTTCGGCGGACTGGAGAAGCCGTTTTTCGACGGGAACAAAATGCGGAGCGTATTGAGCTTTGACAAACAAGTCGTGCCTGAAGCAACTCTGAAGATACTTCGGTCTGGTGACTCGAAAGACCTCAGCATCGGCTTCTACTACATTGCTGACTGGTCACCCGGCTGGCACCGTGACGTCAACACGGATAAGCCTATAAAATACGACTTTCGCATGACAAACATTATGATCGACCATGTTGTCGCTGCGATGAACCCGAACCTTCACGGCCGCTGCACTTTCCCCAGCTGCGGGATTGGAGTCGACACAATAATGAAACGTTTCAGCGTTGCAGAGGACAAAGTTGAGAAAAGGGGAGCTCAATGGTGCGTGATCCACTGCAGCGGTCCGGACACTGGAAAACCAATAAAATGTTTTCCCACGGAAGCTGAAGCTCAAGCTATGCACAGGGCAATTCAAGCTAGGAAAAACGCCGGGCAAGCTGATCTTTTCGTGGCATTGAACAGCTTCAAAATAGAGTTAGATTCGTTGACTCCTGAAAGTCGAATGTTACTTTTCGGGGATACTGAACAACCCTCTAAAGAATGGATGGGCGGTTGTAAATCCAAAGCCAGTAGCTTCGCAGATAACCCCAGCGCCTTCTGCGGCTGGGTGTTCTATCATGGAACTCCAGAATTGAAGCGAAGCTTTGGCAGTTCAAGCGTATCACAAGGAGAAGAAAAGAAATTGAGTCAAGAAGAATCGGCATACGCAAAATGCGTGCGTGAAAAGGTAGAAGGCGGCATGACGGACGAGGAAGCACGAGAAGCCTGCAGAGAACATAAGACAGACCAAGACGAATCCGCATACGAGAAATGCCTGATTGAAAAGAAGGCGGAAGGCATGTCAAAAGAGGATGCGGAATCAGCATGTGAAGCGTTGAAGCCTGCAGCTGCAGATCAGGACGAACCTAAAGAAAAGACGCCATGGCAACTATGCCTCCAGCAGGAAATGGCATCGGGCAAAACCAAGGAACAAGCTCGTATGGCATGCAAAGAGAAGGGTTTGAAGGGACCAACGACACAAGAGCAGGATCAGGATCCTGTAGCTCAGCCAGTTGAAAGCGTAGAAGTCCTGCCAACACCGCTCGAGACGTGTATTGCTACTCGGATGGAAGCTCATGGCGAAGACGAGGCCACAGCTAAGAAATGGTGCGAAGACGACGCTGCAGGACTACATCAACCAGTATCCACAATCGTCGACAACATCGAAAGGCTGAAAGCTAAAAAACAAGCATTGACCAGGTAGCGCTCGCACAGTCCCTTTTTTTCACGGTCACACAGTTGACACCTACAGAGAGCTAGGTATGAGGCTTTCCCTAGTGGACAACAAGCTAGGCTTCGGAACGTATTCCGAACGTCGTTATAAACGGCTTTGGAATGCATTCCTTAAAGTCGGTTGTTCACGCCTACGCGGGCGTGGCTAAAGAACTCCGCAACAAACTTAGGAGAGAAACTATTTGCCTAAAAAGAAAATTCAAAAGGATGCAACACCTCAAAGGGTAAAACCAACAGTAGATAGCCCCATGGCTCATTCGATTGCGATTGACAGGTTGACCTTGAAAAATGCCAAGCTTGAAACTGCACTTGATGCTGTATCCCTCGAGCTTGTAGCAGCAAAGGATGCACTCAAGAAAATTGAATCAGGCTACAACGCTGAAGTCGCAACTAAACTAATGATGGACATTCAAATGGTTCTAGACATCAGCGACGATGAACGAGACAAGCTCTGCCACGGCAAAAACGATGAAGACCTTTCCCTAATGCTGGAGAACTTTGTAACGGCCACAAAGAAACGAACACCAGGGGATCCGGGCATTTTCAAGCCGATTCGAACCGGCGCTGCAGAACCCCGCAAATACGGAGACGACACAGAAAACTTCACAGTTGGATGCTTATACGGCAAATCTAGAGAGGAGATCTTGAAGATGGGAGGCAAAATGTAATGCCGGGCTTAGTCGTTCCAACTAATCAAGTAATGTGTCTAGGGAAGGCTTTTCGGGTCGAAATGAAAGTGGGTGCGAACGCAACCCCTGCCAAAATGCTCCCGGGATTCCTAGTTATTCTGGACACCACCCTCGACCAGGTGAAAGAAGCTGGAGCAAAAGCACATGGCATTCTCGGAGTCATCGACGTTGACGCTGAACACACCATAGGGGATCCCTATGACAACGGTGACGACTCAGTCGGCGACAACGTGCCGATACTTATTCCTTACGACGGTTCAATCCTAGCTTTAATGTTCTTAGCCAACGAAGACCTTGTCCAAGGCGACACAGTTGTTTCAGCCGCAGACGGCAAAATCGCTGAAGCCGCAGTAGCAGCTCTCGGAAGTCAAGGTGACATCGTAGGATATGCTTGGTGCACAGAATCCGGCGCAGCCGACAAACGAGTGCTTATTCGCTGGCACTTGACTCCTGAAGGCAAAGCCGTCGCTTAATAGGTGACTAACATGCGAGGAATACGAAGAGTCGGAACAGCCACAGCTGTTTTGACAGACGAAGAAATGAACTACATCGACGAAAAAGTTGTCGAAACCATCCGACCCTTGCTGATCGGACGACAACTATTCCCCTCACACGGCCTTGGACACGCAGGCTTCAGAACAGTCACATTCTACACTGAAGGCGAAATGAGCGCCGCCATAATGGACATGGAAGCCCAGCAGGAGAGCATGGATCGTGTGCCATTAGCTCCGCATACGGTCACGGTTCCAGTTCTCCACAAAGAAACCCGGTTGTTCTGGCGAGATCTCGAGATGAAACGAAAATCCGGACAGCCTATAGACGTTGCGCACGCCAAAAATGCGGGTCGGCGAGTTGCAGAAATGGAAGACTTGTTCCTGCTCACAGGAGATCATACTGGTGTCAACTACTTAGGTGTCGAAGGATTATCAACTGCGACCGGACGCTTAACGGGTGCCGGTGGCGATTGGGTGCAAGCAGGCACATCTTACAACTGTCTAACATACATTGCCACAGCCATCGCAGCACTAGAAGCAGCAGGACACTACGGTCCCTACAAACTGATTTTACCCACTGCATTCAACGCTGAACTAAGAACTGCACACCCGGACTTGGATCAATGGCTGTTCAAAAGCGTCGGCGACCTAATTGGCGGAGTCGAAAACATCTTAGTCAGCCCAAGCCTGAAAGCAGCTGACGGCGTTGCTGACAGCGCCTTAGTTGTAGAACCAGGCGAGGGAAACTTTGACTTGTTACTCGGCGAAGACGCACATACCATAAACTTCCCTGAGAAGGGCGGAAACATATGGCTTAGTGTGCGTGAGGTTGTTGCTCCACGAATTAGACGTCCAAAAGCAATCTACGAAATCACGGCCTTAACGTAGTTCGTCCGCAAGAGCTTTCTTGCACGTTTCTGGAGCTGGCTCTGGAAACGGATTTACCCCCCTTTTCTAGGGAAATCAACCATCTGCGAGATGATTTTATGACTGAAGAAAAGAACCCACACGACATAATCGAACTCATTGGCAAGCCGAAACCGTGGCGTCAACGAGCCAGCATTATTCTGATCCAGCTGTGGGAAGACAGGCGCTACACTAAATGGCTCTTAGCTAGCCTGTTCACACTCGACGTCTTCATCATAGGCTTGCTTCTCAAAATCGTCTTTAACGTTTAATGGAGGTGACAGACAATACCCAAAAACATCAAGGTTCGCATAATAGATAAGGTCGGCGCATGGTACCACCCGAATGCAAGTGGTCAAATGGTCAAATATGTGCCAGGCGACGTTTTGGAAGTTCCAGAACGTTTCTTCCGAACTGACATCATGGAAAAAGTTTTGCCGCCTGCTCCGAAGCCTACGCCTGAAGAGGTAGAGATCCCGACAGAAACAGAAAAGCCGGACGAAATTCCTGAAGTTGCAGAGCCTAAAAAGGAGCCTAAGAAGAGACGATTCTAGAAATGCCGCAAACAGGTTGTTTGCTGGCGCCAGGAGATCCTCGAGTAATCCAGTTTCCGTATTTTATGCGCTGCTAGATCGCCACTTGACGATTTAGCAGAGACGTGGTAAAATGGAGAAACCACTTTGGAAGAGAAGTTGAAAACCGGAAAAGTAATCGTCAAGGTTACGAAGCGGAGGGTCGGAGAGGACAAGCCTTACGAGGTCGAAGTCACCGAGCATGAAGTCGACGTAAGCATGCTTCCTCGACGCCCGAAACGTCGTACGGAGAAATAAGAAAAATGGTCTATTTGGAAGAAGGAATGGACGAGATCTGGAATCTCGCATGTGGCTACGGTTCAGCAGTTGCGTATGACAACACAAACGCTAGAATAGGCGTTGGAGACGATGATACTGCAGAGGACGAAACACATACAGGTCTACAGGCAGGTGTCAACAATAACTATCAAGGCATGAAAGCAGGATACCCCAAAACGCCGGGCGCCGATGCGATGGCTCAAAAAGCCGTCTTCAGAAGCGTCTTCGCAGATGGCGAGGCTGAGTTTGCATGGGAAGAGTTCGTAGTTGACAACGGTGCAGCCCGGGCTAAGGACATGCTTAGGATCGTGGCGAGCAAAGGAACTAAAGGCTCTGGAGAAGAGTGGGAAGTCGAAATCACAACGCCGCTGGCTAATCCTTAGTCACACCCACCATTTTTTTCTTAATTTCAAAGTTTCGTATTCACCAGTGGTAATTAGAATGTGCCTGAATTTCTTCATCGACCTGTACTACGAGAGTTTGAACGACGTCAAGTACCCGAAGATCACAGTTCAACATTACTGTCGCTCGGTTCCCAAGCTTGGCAGGGTCCCCTTAGACGTTAGAACGTTCTTCACGAACCCTGCGGCTTCTGAGATCCAGAAGATCGTTGAGGCTCTGAAGGGTAGTGACGACGAGAAAGCATTAGCAGCTCTCACCTTCGTCCACGACAATATTCAGTACGTGCATGACTGGCAGCAGTTCGGCCTTGCAGAGTTTTGGATGGTCGCAGAGGAATCCTTGTTCACCAAGAAAGGCGACTGCGACGATGGCGCCATTTTACTCGCCAACATTCTTGTTGCTGCGGGCATACCTGGCTGGAAGGTTCGATTAACTGCAGGCTGGACTTTTGACCATCATGGTCATTGCTACGTCACCTACTTTTGCTCAAAAACTCGCAGGTGGGTTGCGCTCGACTGGTGCTTCCACTTTGACCGTGTACCGATCAGACATCGCCCGGACTATAAACAGTCTCAGATCTACGGTGAGGTATGGTTTAGCTGGACCCGAGATCAAGCGTATGGAAAACTTGAGGAATTAGTATGAAAATAACAATAACAACCGACGACGGAAAGGTACTCGAGTACACTCTTCCGCAAAATAAAGATGGCGGCGAAGACATTTCAATTATTCACGGTAGACAGCCAATAATACTTAGAAAGAATGGAGAATGGTTTGGAAAAACAAGCTGGTGCAACCATTGCGGATTATGCTGCATCCAGAAACACCCGGACTATTGGCTTTTCAAGATCAAGATGCTAAAGTTTGGCGATAAAGAAATTCCCTTCTGTGAACATGCAAGAGAACTAGTCGATGGAAAAATCATGTGCAGTGCAGGAATCCAAACCCCGCTAAACTGCATCTTAGCATACTCCCCAACTGAGAAGGTCATTCCATTTTGCAGCGTCAAATTTGAAGCGTTAAAGGAAAAAAAACCATGATTCTAATAATTATTCTCCTTCTCCTTGGAATCGTAACCGCTATATTTTGCGTTTGCGTGTGTATATTTAAGGAGTATCGGAGAAGGTTGATTGGCGCCATAGGTACGCTGCTGCTGTTAATAGGTGGTCTTTTCTCAGCTACAGTAATGATGCCGCCGTTTGAACCAACAGGTGTTTCAAGCGAACTATTAACCATTCGACCAAACGCAGTAGGAGATCTCGGTCAATGGCAAGACTACCCTGCTGCAACATATAATTGGCAAAAAGTCGATGAAGCTGGAGGGGGCGACGGTGACTCTACTTACGTTAGAACTTCCTTGTATGACCAAAATTATTATCGAGATCTCTACAATGCTGAGGATCCTTCGCCGACAGCGGGCTATCAGCCCGTCAACGTCACGATCTACGGAAGGACACGAAGCTCAGACCCCTACGAAGGGGCATTTTATATTACGATCAAAACCAACGGAGTAACCTACACATACTACAAAGACAGCCCACCGACTTCATACACGCTATACAGCCATTTTCTAGATCTGAACCCTCAAACTTCGCTTGAATGGACAATCAATGAGATCAACGCGTTACAAATAGGGGTCTATGGTAAAAGCGGAGTGGATAACCCGAAAAATCCTACGGCCTGGTATCCCATTCGATGCACCCAAGTCTATGCAATCGTGGGATTTGACTACGTTCCCCCCATCACGTTAACTAACGGTGCTCATTCAGGATCGGTCGCTGACGACATCGGACTTCAAGCCGACTGCACCACCACAAGCGGCACACTCGACATGTATGCGCTTTGGGACAATTCAACTGGAACTTACGAAAGAAAAACATGGATTGACTTCTTAGGCACGCCAACATCGACGGTTATCACAATCAACAAAACATACGGAAGCGGCGACTTCGACCTCAAATGGAGCATAGAAGCTAACAACACCGATGGCGACTCAACATTCGTACTACTTGGAAACGACACTTTCACCATGGCTGCCCCTGTAGAAACTGAAAGCGTGAACATTCGCCCAACTGCCGACGCTTCGCCTGAAGAGTGGAGTTCGTCCACTGGAACAGGGGTAATCCATTTTGAGGATCTTGACGAAGCAGGAGACGGAGACGAAGATACTACAAGGGTGTGGGTAGCTGGCACAGTTGACCCTTGGAAAACTGACCATTTCACCATGGAAGACGTATCGCTCTCATCTTCAACAATAACCAAAATCAAAGTGTACGGACGGGCAAGAAGCGAACTCCACGCCAACAAAGGTAGCTTTCGATTAGAGTTTGACGTTGACGGAACCATCCATGCTAGCGCAACTTGGACGCCTTCAACCGAGTACACTCTTTACGTGTTTAGCCTTACTGAAAATTCGAATGACGACTTTGCTTTTGAAGATTTGGACATTGATCGTATAGAAGCCGGAATCAAAGGTCAAAGCGGGCGGGATCCATTAGCAACAGGAGCTATTTACTGTACTCAACTATGGATCGAAGTCGTCTACACGACACCTCCAGCTAGAAATCTCCTATGGGTAGACGATTACAACAGCACAGACACTTCTTGGGCTCCTACTGGAAACAGTCCTTACATTGACGATTCTTACGACAGCAACATAAAGTCAGTAGCCGCAAACTATAACATTTCTTGGTTCACCTTTGACGACACAACTTATGATCCGTCGCATTCCTGGCTTGAATTTGAAGCACGAAAAAAGAACCATGACGACGGGGGAACAATACGGATGCACCTTTGGGACGGCTACACAATGTATGATCTAGGCACGATGGAAGTTGACTTGAACTACAAATGGTATCGCCGATCTATTTCAGGCATCGTAGATACTCCCACCAAAGCTTGCATGACGATGATTAAAATTGAAAGTGAAGAAGCGGGATTATACACAGTCGTCATAAGGCGGGCAAGGCTGCATCTCTGGATTGCATACCCCAGCGAAGCAAGAATAACAAGCCCGGTTTACCCATCTTCAAACGAAGAGGTAACTGTATCTTGGAAGTGGCACCATGCAGTCGGAGTCGACATGATCTACTTTTCAGAAAACTCGTCAGGATCTTGGGCTGCCAATCAAACGCTCGACGTTTCAGGTACCCCGAACTGGGGAAATTTCACCTTCACTATGCCTGATTCATACGAAACGGTCATGTATAAATACTGGATTTTGGACGAAAGCGCAACTTGGGCTTGGACTAATGAAGAACCCCTTTACGGATTTTGGGGATTCAACCTCGAGAACTATGACTTAGGCGCAAACTCTACAGTTCAAACATCTATGCGACACAGCTATGGACGGAAGGCGTTTCAAATTGGCGGCAATTACATACTTTTTTACGCTAATGGCTCCCGCACAAGAGCAGAATTCCATGATGGCAACAGCTGGAATTATGTTCAAGACGTATGTGACGCCACTGCAGGCTACTTCATCTATTTTTGGGTAAACAACATCAGCGACGTCTACTACATTCATTACATCCGATGTGATGAATCACTCGGCGACGACGTCTTTTACAGAAGAGGGACCATTAACACCGGGACTGGAGAGATCAGCTGGAGTGCCGCAGTTCAGACTGTGCAAGCTCTCAGCGGATCATCAATGGGATACGTCACTTCGGTAGTTGTAGACTCAAACAATTACCCTTACATCATGTGGGCTAACAGGACGTCGGGGTATCAAATTTACATGACAAAATCGGAGAATAATGATGGCACTTGGTCGACGGAAAGCGGGTTTCCACGACAATTAAACAGTATAAGTGCCTTGGTCAGCGGTCAACTATTGCCATTGCCCGACGAAAGCATACAGGCGGTTTGGTGTATGGCTGGGGGTTATCCCGCTAAAGCAAGAATATGGAACGACACGGCATCTTCTCTCTCGGGCATAGTAAGCGCAAGCACCGCCAACGTTCAAAACAACTATTACTTTTCAGTAATCAATGATCCGTCGGGACATGTGAACCTAGTTTTCAGTAACACCGTTTCCCTGTTGCACTCATGGAAAAACTACACTACGGGCACATGGGAAATTAAAGATCAGCTTGTCTCAGCCAATGTGGACGAAGACAGCTTTCCCGCTATCGGTTGGGACAGCATAGATAGCAAAGTTTACTGTAATTGGATTACTCAATTAGACGACAGCGCTTGGGTTAACACCTATAACTCGAGCGAATTATGGGAGCAGGAACAACGACTATACACCATTATTCCCTCAGATGGAAGCGCACGCTGGAGCAGCGACCCGAACATCGTAATTCCATATGCTACACTCGGCGAAATTCTCTACATAACCACCCAAGACGAAGCCCCAACTCAGAGGATCCACACGTACTTCTATGTCACTTCTCTCACTGAGCTGGTAGTTGGAGAGAACGTTATCAACCCTCTAGCGAGAGATGTGGGTCGTACTTTAGCTGAAATCAACGTGAGCATTTGGCTTGACGGCATACAAATGTACTCCATCGTCTACATCAACGCAACAGGGCACTATCCATTCTATTACCAGTACGAATTCAACAAGAACGTAATAGTTACTGACATGAGCCACACGCTGAAGATATGGTGTAACACTGCAGGGTCGTGGTATCACAGTTATGGTTAGTCACCTCGTCTTAGGCAAGCTAACGTATAATGGAGATCTCAAAAGCGGAGAAACCGTAAACGTCAAGAATCTGAGGACAAACGACGACGTAGATGTTGTAACAGCCGGCGACGGAAGCTACATCACGGACTTGGATGATACCGGCGATTTTCCGAATGGCTACTTAAACAACGACAATATTCGAGCCACGTGGAGCGGTCACCCCATCGACGGTCAGGTGAACACAGCCCTATTCGGCACGTTCATCCATATTACCGTGTGGTTCTTCCAGTTTGAAGAAACCGTCGAGGGATCTCCAACTGCTCTCACGTTCAAACAGATCATACTAGCAGCCATGGCTGAGGGATCGCCAAGCATAACAGCACTCGCAAAAATCCTGTGGCTAACTGAAACTGTTGAAGGAACGCCAAGCCTCGCAACTTTGAAGCAGATAGTGTTCTCGCAGACAGCTGAGGGCGTGCCTCTCTTCACGTTCTTCCAAAAAATATTCTGGCTCACTGAAACCGTTGAGGGATCGCCGACCTTTAATCTGCCAATTAAAACAGTTGCCGTAACAGAAATCGTCCAGGGCACGCCAACGCTGACATTGCCGTTTCGACTGTGGTTCTTCACTGCAACCGTAGAGGGGCTATCAGTCTTATGTGTTCATGGCAAAGTCGTGACCCTCACAGAAACAGCCGAAGGAGTACCCGGCGTTGCAGCTCGGCGTTACCTAAGATTATCTGAAACTGTGGAAGGAACACCGACATTCAACTTACCATTAAAAACTGTTGCCTTCACAGAAATAGTTCAAGCATCTGCCTCTGTAATTCTGCCACTTCGCAGCATCCTCTTAGAAGCAATCGCTCAAGGCGTCCCGTTTGCGGCCATTATGAAGTATCTGCCATTCACCGAGACTGTGGAAGGATCGCCCACGGTGTATATTCAGGTCCCTGCTGACGTCTTAGTCACATTCTCTGCAGGTCAACAGAGCTACTTAACTGGAACGCCGCTGATCGAGCGTCACAAGACCTTGTCTTTCACGGAGATAGTTGAAGGATCCCCCACCGGTGCTTTAGCTTCTAAAGCGTTGATATTCGTTGAAACTGTTGGGGGCTCCCCGGTTTTGGCGGTTCCGCTGCATCCAATACTGTTCTCACCGGTCTTAGAAGCAACTCACACTTTGACTTCGGCAAGGATCCTCACTCTATCAGAGATCCTCGAGGGCGTTCCGGTTATTAGCCGGCGTTCGTTTGTGGTGCCCGCAATTGTGATGGGGTCGCCAACGGTGACTCTTCCCGCAAAGCTGGCAATGCTGCAGGAGATCTTAACCGGGATTGCCACTGTGGCAACTGAGTTTAAGTTACCTGTTCCATTCCGAACGCAGATTCAGGTCGGAAGGAGAAACATGGATTTGGAAATTGAAAGGAGAAATCTTGGGGTAGCCGTTCAAACTCGCAAAATAGAAATAAAAATTGAAATGGAGAGAGATTAATGCCCGTAACTATCAAGCAAGGTGGTACAGTCAAAATCACTGTGACCCATCGAGATTTTGATGGCAGCCTTTTTGACCCGGATACTCAAGACAATCGCATTTATGACCCGAGCGACGTAGAGAGGGATCAGGAAACTAACCCGACAAAACTCTCAGTTGGAATCTACTATTACTATCATACGCTTGCGGAAGCCGCCGAGGTCGGAACGTGGCGAGTGAAATGCAAAGGTGTAGAATCCACGTTTGTCGCCAAAGAAGATAAAACGTTCAAGGTTGTGGCAGCATAATGACAGATTACTGCGAAAGAGATCTAGTTAAAAACCGCCTCGAGGGGATCGAAGCAACAGATGATGATTACGACGATAAGATTGATGCGTGCATAGCTGAAGCCTCAGCAATCATCGACAACAAGCTTGAACAGTATGACGGTGTTCCTCAACCAGTCCCGGCTATAATTCAACACGCCGCCGCTGACATAGCGGCCGCATCATTCAAAGAAACTTTAGATCCTACAGCTGAGCAGCTGCTTCATCAGAAGGGCTTAGACAAAATCAACCAGTATATTGAAGCTTTGAAAGTCACCGAGATCCCCTTTGTTGTGGCTGAGGATACGTCTTAATTGCCCGGCATACTTCACATGCGCGTGCGAGATACCCAACTGCAGAATTGGCTCCAGGCAGAACCGGAACGCCGAGAGGAAGCCCTTGACATCTGGCGCATGCAAGGCAGCTTAATGACTATGCAGCGTATGCGACTTGAAGCTCCGTATATGACCCGAGCTATGCAGAGGTCGATTGGTTGGCGGCCAACACCTCGAGGATTCACTGTTTATGTTTCTGCGCCATACGCAATTTTTGTCGAGAAAGGCACCAGGCCACACATTATAGAGCCGAAGACTAAGAAGGCGTTAAGGTTCTTTCCGTCAGCTCTAGGAGTACTCAGCGGGGCGCCTCAAAGTTTGCTCGGATTGCAGGCTTCGATGTTGCAGCCGATTTTCGCTAGGAGAGTTCATCATCCGGGCACGAAGCCAAATCCCTTCGTGCAGCGCACTCGAGACGCTATGAGATCTCGCCTGCGGGATCTAGCTGAAACTATCTGGAGAAATGTTTGGACATGACAAGTCGAAAAGAAATTATTGACAGTATTCTATCAATTTTTAGAGCTCACGCTGACACAAAAACTGTGGAGTGGCATAAAGGCGAGCCTCCCCGTAGTCGATGGAATCAGTACCCGTTCGGCTGGGTTGAATGGGTTGGGGGTCCTATAGAGCCTCGCACAGCAATCAGCGAGAAACATAAGCCTATGATCCACATAGTTGTGAATTCGAAACATGTTGACGAGGATAAGGCTGAAGATAGCGTAATGGATTACGCTGAAAAACTTGAAAGTGTGATCGAGGGGGATCGCACCCTTGGGGGTATGGCGACAACATGCTGGTTTATCTTCGACGAGAAATCCAAGATGTTCGAGGAAGACTACAGCATTGCAGGGATCCGGCTCACCCTCAAAGTTCTTTACGTGAAATAACGGGTATGAGGTTACAGAAAAATGACTAAAACAGCTTTGCGATGGGTAGTTCTCGGAAAGGAACTGGCTGAACTTGGCGGAGCAGTGGGTACACCTGCAACGTACATTCGAACCAAGGAGAACCTAGTTTCTGATCCTGGCTACTACATTCCGAAGCCTATTCTGCGGCGTGCATACTCCATCAACCAATCTGTGAAGTATCTAGTTCAAGGCTCAATCGGAGAGTTTGACGCAAGACCGGACACAATCGGCGAACTTATCTACATGATTCTCGGCGCTAAAACCACCACGAACCCTGAAGGTGACGCTCAAGTCCACGTATTCAAGCCTTTCGATGGAGATCTTCCGCACTACACGATTTTTTGCGGTGCAGAAATCGTAACTAAAGTTCTACAAGGCTGCTTCGCATCTCGGTTGACTTTCAGGTTTGGCCAGACTCTTGATGCCCTGCAGATCTTAGCGAACATCGTTGGAGGAAGCGCTCCAACAGGAGACGTAAATTTTGGAACGTACCAGCCGGAAGACACAGTTTTCAGTACAGATGCAATGTTCACGTTTGACCAACTCGTCGACTTCGAAATTGATTCTGGAGACAGGTTAGCATACTTGTTCGATGGCGAAGTCACCATTGAAAACGTGTTGCCGATCGACAAAATGCGCAAGGGCGGAAGCAAGTACATTCAGACCTTCCGACGTGGCGACCGCAAGATCACAGGAAAACTATCACTCGCCTTTGACAATGTAACGACTAGAAACAGGTTCCTCGCAGGAACAGCATTTAGTCTAATGTTCAACTGGGAAGGAGCTACGATCAGCGGAGCATATAAGAAGGCTCTTAAAATAGAGCTGCATAACTGCAAATTCCTCCGTGACGTCTCACCGCACGTTGCCCCGATTGATGAGCCTTTCATCTTGAACGGTCCCTTCCAAGCCTTCTATGACGCATCTGAAGCAAACGAAGGAGCCATTACCCTGACGAATACGGTTGCAGCATACTAGACTGGCGGGGGTGACACAGCTGAGTTTTGAAGAGTGGCATAGGAAACAGGAAAAGACGTTTGAGACTCCCAGTGGCCTAAAAGTATCGGTGAAATTGCCCGATTACATGCAGCTGATAAAAGACTGGATGGACGCCGGGGTTAAGGATCCCCTTGGCAAAAACACGAAGCTTAGCAAGCAGATCTCGAAGCCGCACGTGGTTAAGAAGTTGTTGCTGAAGTATGTGGTGAAACCCAAACTAACGGAAAAGCAGGTGACCATTCTAATCAAGGAGCATCCGACAACAGCCCAAATCATATATGCTGAAATCATCTCGCCCTTCATTACTCAAGCTGACAAGAACATAGACTTTTTTCGCCGCTACTATGCTTGGCTTGCGGGTGGGGTGTCTCGCCTTAATGATGCGAAAGCTACCAATCGAACTGTTGAATCCGTTACATCTGAGAGATCCCCTGCAACGCCTAATCTTCAACGAGACAGTGTTAGCTTACGCGATAGACTTCCTCCAGAGTCCACAGGAAAAACTCGAGATCGGAGAAGGGAAGGATAAGCTCGAAAAAATGAAGGAGTGGTGGTGGAAGAAACATGGCTCTGAGTGAATTAGCGATCGAGTCTCGCTGGACCTATCAAGATGCCGAGTTCAAACGGATGATGCGAGACGTCGACTCAACTAAGGAGCGTGTTGTAGCTGCGAATACGGCCATTGACACTTCTACGCTTAGATCTGCCAGGAACGTCGCTCATTTAACAACTGCGTTCCTCAGCCTTGAAGGAACTGTTAAAGCTGTGGGAGCCGGGCAAATGAGCGTCCTCGAGGGCGCATTGAGACTTATTCCAACTTTTGTCAGTATGGCAGCTGCGATTTGGGGTGTCGTATCAGCTGAAAATGCACGCACAGTTTCAAGCGGTGTGGCTCATTCAGTTTCAAGCCTCGGTCTTTTGACCCCTATCGTGATTGCTGCTGCAGCCGCCGCCGCCGTTGGACTCGCAGCCTATGTGACTTATCCTCGGATGCATGAAGGCGGAGTGATTCCCATGACGGGACCTTACCTTATGAAAGCCGGGGAAACCGTGTTCAAAGCTAATACGCCTTCGGTGAATCTAACAGTTCCTTCATCTGCCCCTCAAAACTTCTTCAACGTGAGCATCAACGTGGGAAGTGCTAGGGAAGCTACAGACGTTATGGACGAGTTGAAGGCTGGCGGGTATGTCTAAAGCTGATTGTGAAATTCGTGTTTTCCACGAGGCAAACCTTTTCGACGACAATTTCAAGCGCAAATGGACTATTGAATACAACGACCCTTACGTGCTCCAAACATACGAAGACTTCGTAGTTATTGCGATCACTGCAGGAAAAGCATATGCTGCCATTGGGCGCACAGTTAACTATGCCATAAGCCAATTCAGATACGTCATTTTCAAAGTTAACACATGTATCGGTATTGGAAGCGTCCAAGTTCATGCCGGCGGTAGCTGGAGAGCCAAAACTTTCACAGGTCCGGGCATTTACACTTTTGATGTGGGCGCTGTTCTCAGCGGCACCGTTGACGAGATCATGCTGCGCATACAGGGGGTTCCTGCGAACCAGGTGGCTATAGATTGGCTGTGCGTCTGCAATACGGCTCAGCTTGTTCTCGACGAAGACGACGCTTTGGAAGGTTCAATCCAAGTCGTCAAGCGCCTGATTAACGACGGCTGTAACACTGCTTCTTTCACTTTAAACAACGTGGGCGGAAGCTATGACGATGTTTTGAAGGGCAACGATGTTATACTCTTTTACATAGCGAAAACAGGTCAAACTTTGGTGAAGCATTTCGGCGGCAGAATTGGAAAAGTGACTGATGTTGGCGGTGGCGGCTTGCTTAGACTGTTGCACGTCAACTGTGTCGGGCATGGAAATGAACTTGTTAATCCCCCTAACAGGCTAACCGAAATCTACGAGGGTGTCAACGGCGGCACCATCATTGAAGACTGTATCAACCTCACTGAATGCGTAAGTAAGCATCCACTGAAGTTCTTCAACTGTCACGCTGCATGCGGCATAAGTTCCACTCACACACGGACAAGCGTTGATGAAACACCTATCACAGTCATAAGGAACATTTTGGACGCTGCGAGAAACCCGAGTGCTGTTCCGGGCTTTGACGGATACGTTACTCCAGCCGGCTGCTTTGTCGGTCACCTTAGAGGCTCAGTAAATCACGAGAAAGCCGGCACAGTCAGCTTGAAGACGTGGAACTTGGGATATGATGAACACTCGATAATTAACAAAATTAAAGTGTTGGGAATAGCCACGAAAAGGGTTCCCGCAGGCGATCAATGGTGTAACAACACAGGACAACCTCCCAGCGTTAAGGGCTGGACTAGCGATGGCACGCTGTCTTGGGGATCCGGCTTAGACGAGTGGAAGGTCGGCGGGGACTCTGTTAAAAGTGTACGCGCATATCAGAGCGATATTTACTTCAAAAACAGCCTTCCAGACATCACTTCAATCGACTTGAGCAACTACAAACGTATAACTTTCAAGGCTGCAACTTTTTGGGCGAAGTGGAACGCCGATCCTGCAGCTCCAGGAGCAACAAGCGTAATCACCATTTTTGCCTTCTGCCCGGACGCCCTAAACTGTTTCTACCTTACGTTTGACGGACCCAAACATGACGAATGGATGTGGGTTGACAAAACGCTTTCCGAAGTTGCCGGCTTCCTCAAACTTGGTAATCCGGACTGGGAGAACTGCCAAGCCGTACAGGTGAAGATAGACATGTCTATACATGACGACATAGCTGCGTTCATTGACTTTTTCAACTTGGAGCGAGCTCGCTACGGTGGTCAATACAGCGATAATGCAAGCCAGCAAGTTCACGGCGTCAAGATGGGCGCTACAGTAGTCAAAGACAGTTTAACCAGTGATTTAGAGTGCGAGCTTGAAGCTGAGGGAATCCTGAACAGGCATAAAGACGAGAAGGTAAGCCTCAAAGACTTAGACGTTGAAATCGACTTCGGCTTCATATTGGCTGACACAGTCTTAACTTCTGCGAGCAGCAGCAGGTTTAAGCTCCGGCGAAACACGATCTCAATAGGTCCAGGCGGGGAACTCAGCAGCATCATAAGTCTCAGCGAAGATCCTGTAGACGTTACTTTTGCTATGAAGGATATAGCGAGACGAATTGCACTTCTTGAGTTGGGCAGCTAAAAAAAAGGGAAGAGGATTCTCCTAGTGTGAGTCGGCGATGTGGGTTCACGGTCATGGCTGTTTTGTGGTGGGAGGCTCTGTTAAGTCTTAGGGTGATAGGAAAGGCTGTTAACTGTCGGGTGATAACCATTATATCCATTCCGTTCTCTAAAATAGTTAGGGATCCTACTAGGTGTTCCATCTCACATCACCCTATGTGATTGGTTCTACCTAGTAGGCTTCCCTACCCTTCTACTACTTTTGGCTTCTTGCTTTCCTTGCTCTAGCTCTTCGAGCTTCCGCAAGTTTCGCTCTCTCTTCAACCGTTTCTCTGCGACGCTCTAATGCGTCCTGTGTTTCCTCTGTTCCAGTTATGTGAGCTTCAAAGTCGTCAATCGCCTTTGTGTATTCGACAATAGTTGTTAGATAACAATACCTTCTTTCAGGCATCCCTACCGGTTTTATGCTATAAATGTCTACATCGATGCCTTCTCGTTTCATAGCTCTTCTCGCAGCACCTATTAGCTGTCTGGTTTTCGCTTTAGTTTCGAAATCGCTTTTTCCATACACGGTTCTCGCTATGTCGTCGATTGTTTTGCCCTTCTCATATCCTTTGCACTCTCTCAAAAATCTGAGAACATCCATATACTTGGTTGGAAACCGTCGTCTTCTTCTTGACATAGATTATCCTTCTTCTGTTTAGCTATATAATGTTTAGCTAAACAAAGATATAATCTTTTTATAACATTTCTTGTCTAAATAGATGTTGAAACCTATCTAACTTTGTGCCTTCTGGTGAACAATTCTGATTCTATGAGACCATTAAAGTCATCCAGCTCGTTCACTGTTACAGTAATCGTCTTCTGCAATCGCTCTAATCGTTCTATAGAGAAGGAACGTGTCATTTGTTTTCGTGCCACTTCTTTCACGCTTTGTGGATATTCAACCCAGATCTGAATCCATGTTCCGTGAAGGATTTCTTCTAATTTCATGGCAAGTCGCTCAGGAGCCTCCTCCTTCATTCTAGGAGCTATGTCCGACTTCCACTTCTCTATCCATTCAAGGGTTTCCTTGTCAACACTTTTCGCAAGAGTGTCGAGTCGTCTTACTATAGCTGTAGCCATTTCCTCTCGTTTCTTTGGTTCTAGCTCGGCCAATTTTTCAGTAATCTCTTCTGCTTTTACAAGCACAGCATCAGTCAAATGAATCGTTTCTTCTAACTCGAGTCTCTTAGGTCTTTTCCTTTGAGGAACCCTTCTAGCTTTTTTTCTGCCTTCTTTTCTGCGTTCTTTGGCTTCTCTCTCTTTCTCTTCTAGTATCTGTTCAACTTCCTCTCTAGCTTTCTTAGAAAGTTCCTCAAGTGGAACACGAACTGTTTCAATCCCTTTGGCTTTGTAAGCGAGTTCCCTTAAGTCAGCCTTTGGCTTCTCATCATAAAACCTAATGAACCTACGTTCAGCACCTTCTCTTCCACCACGAATATCGTATTTAATAATCGCATTGGCTAGTCTTTCTTGGGTTTCATGATCATATTTCAGGAGTAACTGCGCTGCACGCTCAGTTAATTCATTACGCGCAATGAAATCTCTGACCTTCTCACTCAGCTTTTGGCTTTTGGCACACCAAGTTTGAACCGTCCCATAAGGTACATTAATTGCTTTAGCAACACTCTTAATGGTTGGATACTTATCAGGAAATCTCTCCCACAGCGTATAGACTGCATCTCCCTTCTCTGCATTCGTGAGGTCTTCCCTTTGGGTGTTCTCAATTATGCGTATTTCCATTAGTGTGGCATCGTCTATTTCTTCTATTCGGGCATCAATTTCCTTCATTCCCATTAATTCTACGGCTCTTAGTCTTCGTTCTCCGACTACCAATTCATAGTAGTTTTCTTTTGGTCTCACGACTATGGGTTGAACGAGTCCATGAGTTTTAATGCTCTCTCCTAAGCGCATAAGTGAATCTCTATCAAAAGTTTGTCTTGGATTCTCTTCGGTAACGATTATTTTGTTAATTGGAATTGACTTTGTTTCGCCCATTATTTTTCACTCTTCTTGTGTTCTACTCTTTCAAATGCTTTTCCATTCTTTTCTATCCAATCGTTGATAGCCTCTTCTAAAGCTTTGCTTATCGATCCTCTCTTGGTTCCATAGACATCAATAGCTGTTATCTGGAAGTGTTTCCACAAATTCTCATCTAACGTTACGCTTGTTTTCATTTTTCCCATTCTTTTACACCATTATACCATGATACCGAATACTTGTATATTTTTCGGTCATAGTATATAGTAGGGTGATGTGAGATGGAGACAACTCAGCAATTGATTGAAAATCTGAGAGAAAAGAGAAGTTTAGAGAGCTGAACATCTTTGCCCTTTAGACGTTGTTGAACAAGAGAGGTCATTTTTCGGCATTCTCCCCTTCGACTTAAGCAACTCCTTTTCATAGATATTTGTCTCCTATTCTCTTTCTCCAGCGCCTATACTGATCACCGAACTGTAAGGACGCCCCGTATCTTCTTCTCAGGCGGTGAAGTGTTGTGTAGACGGTATGCCTGGCTATCCGTAACTCGGTTGCAGTAGCATCTATCGGCTTCTTGTAACCTTTCTTAATTTTGTCGAGAAGCGTCTTTAACATCATTTCTTCCTTGAAAGTTACTTCTACGTGTCTTCCCAAATTTTTTCCAACCTTTTCATTTATACGTAATTACAGGAAACATCGTCAACGAGAACATTGTTTATTCCTTTAATTGTGGTAACTGACACTTTCAACACTCCAACATCTACTCCATTTACTCAACTTTCCTCCTTCATCAAACAGCTTTTCACATCTGAACACTGTTACACTCCCACCTTCTTCTTTGTCAGCGTCCAATTCGACGAGTTCCTGATTGATTCAAGGTGACGTCTGCAAAGCGCCCACTCTTTGCCGGATGGAATGTTGAAGGCTGTGCCCGCGGCGGGGTTGGGGCAAAACTTCATTGCGCACGGTCTTGGCGCAACGTACGGTTGCTGATTTTCCTCGTCGTATCTTGTTAGGAGCTGTTGAGGGTTACCCGGCTCGTGGCGGCGTACATAATCGGTTGCTTGCTGTCGAAACCACTTACTTAGGTTGCTACCCTCTCGTTTCAGAATTTTCTCAAATTTTTCCAGCGTAGGTCTAAACCCGTTTGGAACATAAAAACGCCTTTGTCTTATCCTGTTTTTCCCAAAGTGTATTTTTCTGTGGCATTTTGTACATACAACGAGGGTTTCAAACTCGTTTATATGATGAACTGCTAAGTCCTTTTCATCTTTCTTCTTATTACATTCACTGCATTTGTAGTCAGCAGCCTTCAAGATTTTATGTCTTAGCAAAAAAGAAACTCTCCTTTCTTTCTATAGCAGGGGCATTATGTCCATGTCCATATGGTTCTTCGTTAGTTGCTTCGTTTTCGGGTGTTCCAGTGGAAATAGAGGTTATTCTTTCTTCTTCTGATTCTTCTTCTCTTCTTCTTCCTTCTTCTTCTAATTCTACTTCTACTACTTCTTCTTCTAGTTCTTCGTCCTCTTTGGGTTCTATAGAAATAGTAGTCATTTTTCAGCACCCTCCACAAGGTAACGTTGTTTGCCAAACCGTTTTGTACCGCTTCCCAACAAAGAAAAGATGAGGATTCGTAAAGCAGCGGAGACAAACAAAGAATTTCCCCGACGATCTCCCAAGGATAATTCCTTCTGTTTCCTTAAATCCGCAAACAGCGCAGGCACTCATTTTCTTAGCTCCTTAGCGTTCCCTTCGTTCAAAGCAACCCACACTTTCACCGCTGCCAAGAACCCGCTGCTCACATTCTTCGTGCGACGTGCAAGCTGTGTCAAAATCCAATGTTCTCCCTTGAAAATAATAACGGTGACTTCGGGTTTGTAGCTGATGTGATGTTCCTGGGTCACTGGCATTTTACTTCTCGATCCTCCAGTAGCCTGCTGAGGTTGTCTTTCTTCCTCACTTCTGTGATAAGCTCCAGTTGATCCAGAAGTTGCTTCAATTTTGTTGGTGAAGGCTCAGGCAGATTATTATGGCCATGGCCGCTGTCCGCACCCACGCTAATGAAGTCAGCGAGTAAACTACGCATCCAATCAAGTAGTATGTCAAGGTCAAAGTACATCACTGGCTCAATCGAAATCATGGTGTCTCTTTGCATTGGTAATTTCACCATTGCCAAGAACCTATCTCTCGGTGGCGGGGCCTTCGTCAACTGATAATCTCTATTTGTTTCTATCGTAGTTCCTAAGATGCAGTTTTCAGGGATCTCAAAATTGAGGAATCGTAGAGGATTCTTAGTCTGTAAGAGAAACATGGTTTCTGGAAATTCTCTCAAGCGGTTAAGTATAGATGTAATCCACTGGGCAGGAACCCAATTGCCAAACAGGTCTCCGCAGGACTGTATGAAGATTATGTAGCCGTCCGGAACGATTAGCCTGGTGCGAAATGCTTTTTCTATAAGTCGTGGTTCCCCATAATATCGATCGTTGCCACATCGCCTGAGCATGGGTGCAATTTTATTTGAAACATAGCAGTGACCGCATTGGTATTTGCATTCTCCAGCAATGAAGTTGATTGTGTACGCCCAGGGATACATATTTCCAGCTGGCTTATTGAGAGCTGTCAGATGGATATCCTCCTGAAAATGTGCACGTAGACTCTTTGAGTTGGGACGTAGCCTTTGCGTGGGTGAATCTTCTTCCAGACCTCTACGAAATCGTCTTTGGAGTCGCAGCCTTCTTCTCTCCAATGATCAGCAACGTCTTCTAAGGTACGTCGCTCCACCCGTTCTATCTCAAACTCGTGGCCAAAAGCATGGAATACGTCGCCCTTCTTGCCCAGTCGTCTGGTTCTGGCTGTCCAAGTTTTTTGTCCGCTGAGAAGCGGCTTCTTGAATCGGCTTTTGAATGGAAGTTTAATGGTGGTCAAGGGTGCGTTGCTCCTTTTCGATTTTAACTGTGAAATATTGCTCAATTTCGTAGGCGTCCAAGCTTCGCTTGTCCGGGAAGCATAAGGTCAGCTTCTCTCCTTTGTCTCCTTTGAGGGTGACAACTGGGTCCTCATTTTCCCCTTTCAAGCCTTTGCCAATGACTTTGAATGTTCGTTCGACCATGCGTTCACCCCCTCTTGTTCTCCTCATTCTTCTTACGCTCTCGGTATCTCCTCATAGCCAACGCTTTTTTGCTCGGTCTTTCATGTCGTGGAGCTCCCCACCGTTTAGGCTGACTCACTTCAAATTCCATTTTCATTCAAACTCCACGTTCGGAGGCAGAACGTACAGGTTCTCTCTGGATCCTCCTTTCTTCATCGACAGCAGATCCTCTTTGGCTAAGTGGACGAGTTCGAGTTTGACGCTGTTATAGTTAGGGCTCCAACGCTTCTCGAGAAGAGCCTTGTAGACGTCGCCGAGTCCACGCCAACTCTTGAAGAACCCGTCTTGAGCCAACGTTAAGATTTTGCCTCGGTTCGAAGAATCGCTGACTTTGACGTGTGTCACAGCTTTGGACACGGTGATCTTTGTTGTCACTTCTTCGAGTTCGATGTTTCGCAGACTCTGAATTGATGAAGGCTTCTCTGCTGCCAGGTTCACTTCACGCTTCAACCTGAGCATGTCGCCTTCTAACTGTTGTATCCGATTCCATACCGGTCTTAAATTCAAGCTGGATTCTCGAAGCGGCTTCTCTTCTACAGGCACCTGTGGTCTTTGGGAGCTGTTGTTTGACAAGAATTCTTTGACGCTTTCAGGCTTTAATTCGCCCCTGGCAACTTTCTTAGCCATTTCCTCAGGTACTCCATGGGGCCACACGTACACCGTCTCCACAGCCTGTCCGTGGGCAACTATGAAATGTCCTAAGGGCAGGGTTTGAACTGTTTTAGCTGGAACCTTAAGCCCTAACGTCTGCTTCAGCAGTCGTTCAACTTCGTTGGCTTCCATCATCTTCCCCATGATCCACACGCTCACCTGGCGAAGCGGGGTTTTGTCGACGCCGCCAAGGTCCTGGGCATCAATGATGAGGTAGTTGCCGTTGGTGGCGCCTTCCCGGATGAACTTCTCAAAGTACAGCTTGACCGGTGTGTTTCTGGATTGCGGCAGCATCTTCCACGCTTCCGGCAAGGCCACGATAACGTCGTTTTCATGCTGTAGAATTTGTTCCATGCAGCTGCGGATCACCAGCATCTGCACTTCTTCATTAGTGTACCAGGGTGTTAGGTCCATAACGTTGATTCCTGGCTGAAGGAGGAGTTCATCGACGAACTGTTCTTTGGCTTGGCTGAGAACTGGCAACACTTTGTCCAGGTACGCCGCAAGCAACGTGTAGATGTTCCTATCAAAGTCTCGCAGTCCCTTCCGGTTTAAGGCCTGGGTGATTCCTCGACGCACCGATGTTAGGCTGTTGCTGTGTTTGCAGATCCGTATTATCCAGGGAGTTTCAAATTTTAGTCGTTCGTGCATGGATGCTTCGAGTAGACCCCGGACATATTCCCAGTCAAACCGTTCCCTGTAGAACGGTGGGACTCTGTGAGCATCAGCAAAAGTTTTCTCTCCACGTTTCGTCAAGAAAACCAAGCTTTTATGTGCAAGAATTGAGCTGTCTTTTCCTGGGCGTCTTCGAAGTATAGCTTCTGTCGTCGTTGTTTTTCCACTGAGCGAAGTCATACCTGTAACTGCAATGTGGTGCAAGGGTATGTGGCATGGTTTGCCTTCTGGAACAGTGAATCCGAGAAGAACGTTGCTGTTGGTCAATTCCGTTTCAACCCCGTCTCTTCCAGGAGCAGATCTCTAATTGCTAGTCGGATGGCTTCAGATCGGTGTGGATAAAGTTGAGCCGTCACCAGTAAGTCTAGGCCTTCAAGGTAAGGTTCCGGAATGTACAATGAGATTCTTCTCAACGGATCTTCCCCTTCTCGACGTCGATGATTTCTAGGACTCTTCGAGCCCACTCTCTGTCGGATTCCTTCTCTTTCTCCGAAAGGTCAACATACGCAGTTTTGATCTGACGCTTCCAACGTTCCACGTTTTCCTCAGTCATATTGGCAAGCATGTATTCGGTCCAGTGAGCCCACTGTTCATGTTCTAGCGCAGCAAGTTTCTCCAGAAGCTCATTCATCTTATGAACACTTCCACGTCGTCAACTACGCTTTGCACCCAACGATTACTCGGGCTGTTGTAGGGAAACCTGAGAATGTGAAAATGCAGCTGTGTTAATCTGTTGGAAATCCACTCGTCCCTTCGTCTGTTGCCATCTGTCTTATGAACTACTCCGTCAAGGAAAGCGGGTAATCCTATAGTTGGTTTGAGCTTCGGGTTTTTCTCCTGCAACCATAAGAAGTCAGGTACAGTGATTTGGTGAGGCAGTCCTGACGAGGTTCGAAGTCGGTTCAAGACGCCAGTAAACAAGCTTTCTCGCAATACAACTTTGCCGGAGTCCAGGAGTATCACGGAGTCTAATGGTTCCATCGTCTTATGCAAACCACGACGTTGTAACTCAGCATGCACCAACTCTTCCGCTTTTGGACGTGCGCCTTTCATATCCTGCCGAAAACTCATGGAGTATTTTTCTCCATCTCTTTGAGAGCTTTCAACTCTCGACCCTGCTCGATTAGGACTTGAACCTGCGCATCTAACCGTGCTTGTAGCTCCAGAATGCAAAGGTCATGCAGTGACGGTTTACCCTCTTCCTTCCCGAAAGCGTCGAGCGCACTGAAGATTACTCCAGTTTTATGCTCCGTGACGAACTGTTGTATCTCAGCCTCAGTTAGTTCCCTATCTGGCATTACTTCACCGGCTCCCTCTGTATGAAAAGGTGCTTAGCGATTCCGTCTTCCATATTTATGCTGAAGGAATATTCCATGCCTTCCATCCGCACCAGTCGGGTTGATCCCGCCTTCGTCGCCTTTGATAATGGACTGGCAGCTATGGTTTTGGCAAGTTGATTCAGTAAGTCAACACGGTCACAAACGTAATCCGTGAAGTGACCTGGGTTCTTGATCCAAGCTCGTTGTCCGGGGCCGGCTGGCTGCTTCTTATATGTCTGCCAAGGACAACCATCAAGTTGTTTAACCATCTCAGCTGTCCATACTGGTTTACCTTGTTCACTTGGTTGTGTATCGCTCTTCGTTGGCTGCGTCTGCTGCGCTGGTGAATGTGATCGTATGCTTTCCGGGTGTTGAATCAGCTGCTTCTCAAGGTAGTCCTGACAGAATTTAATGACCTTTTCAACTTCGAAGGTGTCTTTCAAACTGGAAACGTCAACTTCAAGGGCTATTGACTCTTTGCGCCACTGGCTCTTGTCAACCTCACCGCTGCAGCCTTTTTCAATGCGGAGGCTGATGATCTTAGCTTTCTCGCTCAAAATCAGTCGCCTCCCCGCTGCAGGTCTTCGAGAATTGATTTGATGGGTTCACGCCAGACGCCAGGGGCTCGTTTTAAAGCTCGTTCGCAAGCGGCCTTCCACTCTTGATTGTCTTGGCCGTACCGTCCTTGGAGATGGTTGCGCACTACGTCCTTCAGAAACTCGATCATGGCTGCACCTTCTTGAGCCGGTGTGTGTCCTCGTCAACGTGTATGATCCTGAAAACTGCTTTGCATTGTGGGCATTCAACAGTGTCGTCTTCGGTGAGTGTGGTGACTTGTTCTTCTGAGTCGGTCTGTTGCCGTAACCACTTGTCCTCGTCTGTCTCTATAACAGTCTCCATCGGTGGCTCCTGACTGCCCGGTTCCTTAATAGTGCCTGGGCTTTGCTCTGCCTGGTCCACAGTTTCCTGCGAGGTGCTTTTCTGTGTCTTCCTAGTCTTCACATGTTCGGCGCAGCTCTTGCAGTATGTTTTACCGTCTATTTCAGTGAAGTTTTCAGGGTACAAACGTGTGCCTATCCCGCATGCTTTGCAGATAAGTGGAGCTGCTAGGAACTCACGAGGCTGCAACACAGTCGCGGTTGTGTCTTCAGGTTCTTCGCCAACTTCCCCGTCACCTTTAACACTTTCGTGTCCAATTGCCACAGTGGCAATTGGCTCTCTGTCCCAGCTTTTCTCTTTGTGTTCATCTGGAAGGTATCGCATTATGGTTCTGTAAGGTATGCCAATGTTCTCTGCAAGCTGCTTAGGCGTCCATCCTGTCATTTTGATTAGTTTACCGTATCCTTCGGCTCTTTCTTCAGCGTCGACAACACGTCTACATTGGTTTATTGCTACTCGTGCTTTCTCCAGTTTAATAGGGTCGTCAATATGTTCAAGCGTGATGCTTGGCCAGTCCGGGTCGATTTTATATCTGTGGAAGCCGTCGATGATGTTGCCGAAAGCGTCTTTTATAATTGGAACAAGTGGTCCTAGTTTCTCGGAGGACTCTTTCAGGTCATATTCTTCGCTCATTTTGTTGGCTCCGTCGCTTTTGCTTGTAACACCTGCAAAACCTCGAGGGTAGCTCTTTTCAAAGTCTGCACAGCCTCCCCGAACGTTTCGGTGTGTCCGCCGAGCGAGGCTTTAGTTATCAGTTTATCAGGGTACTTGGCTCCTGTTTCGACTCGTTTCTCTTTTTCTATGGTTATGTGGAAGCTGAAACCTACGGTTTTCTGTGTGATCTCCTGGGTCTCACTCATTCTCGGTGTACTCCTAATTTCCACAGCGCCCAGTCATACCCGCACTTGGGACACGTTTTGAAAAGCCACATTTTGTGGGCGTGGTCTTCCACTTTCCATCCGGCCGAGTGAGGATAACCTGATATTGGCACAGCTGACAAGTCAACGTTGCACCATCCGCACTTGTTGTCTTTGATTTTTTCTTCGAAGGGTTGTGTCTCTTCAGTTGTCAATTGGAATATGCTGAAACTCATCTGGGTTTCTCCACGTTTCTCTGCAGTTGTTCCATTCGAAGGCGGGCAGCTTCGGAAAGAAACTCAGCGATGCTTCGGTACTTGCCATGTTCTTCTATGAAAGCTTCGACGCTATCCACAAGTTCGTCTTGTAGACTGATTTTTCTAAATCCCATCCAATATTACCTCATTCTTACTGCATTTATGCTCTGTACAGGAACGATATATAAAAATTGCGGTAATATTGCTTCAAATCTAGAGGAATCCTATAGATCAATTTCCACATAAATATTTTATATTGGATTGCAGTAAAGTTGCAGTAAGGAATAGAATTGAACGGCTACGCAAAACTCAGTCTAAAAAAAGAATTAATGGACCGAATTCAACAGTTCATAACAGATTATCCTGATCGAGGATTTAGAAGCCTCGCACAATTCGTTGAAGATGCGGTAAGAGAAAAAGCAGATAGTCTCCGTGTCTTTGAGTTGACGCCAAGATTTGAACATTTCAACTTAGACGAAGGCGGCGTCAAAATCCGTGACAGAAGCATAGGTGTGGTTGTTGATATTTCCTTCAAGCCTAAAGGCATTCTGTGTAGTCATTGCGGAGATGGTCTATGCCGCCATGTTCAATTCGCCTTAACCGTTCCAGCTATCCAAGCCACCATCCGTAAAAGGCGCAGCGAAGGTTGGGTTCTTCCCGAAGTTTGATATGCATGCATGGGTCATAGAAACACTACCACTTCCAGTTAAAACAGCTGGAGAAACAAGACAACTTTTCAAAGAACCCTAATGAGCGCGTAAAGCTGGTAGGTTTAATGAATGAAAGATTGAAAAACCTCTTGGATCTCTTTGAGGAATACAGATCGAAACGATTACATTTACTGTCTATGATAGGGATTCCAGATTCGTGTCGCGACCCCCTTTCAGAGTTCAGCGAGGTCCTTGTCGCGAGGCTTCTGAACGCAAAACCCGCAAAATCCAGAGTTCAGAAAGGTTACGATCTAATCACACCTCAAGGTGAAAAGGTTGAAGTGAAATATCTATCAAATCCGAAAGACAGATGGATAAACTGGCACATCGTCACTTTCAACGAGATGCGAGACAAATATGCTCTGGTATACTACGAAGATCTCAAACCCAAAGCAGTGTTCATTTTTCCAAGAAACAATCTCGACAAAATATGCAAGGCTCTAGGGAAGCGACATGGAAAAACAGATACAGAACTCCAATTCACCAAGACCAATTATCTGGATCTGACCACAAATCCAAACAGATTCAGAAGACTTGGCGTTGACATATATCTCTTCTAACGTGCTCGCGAAGATCTTATAATTAGGAAACAACGAAACATATAGATTATCATGGGGCGTTTTCCTCAATCCGAAGCGGACAAAGGCAGTCAAAAATGGATTCAGAAGATTGTCAACAAAAGACCCGAACTTCTGAACCCACATATTAGACGAAATCTGAACCTCCCAGAAGACGACGATATCCAAAGGCTTTCCCCCTAAGAACACGACGGGTTTTCGGAGTATTCCGATCAAGATTTCCTAAACCTGCTTGGCGTGAAATGCATGCATGCATGACTTTGACTTTAAGAACGCTTTGACAATGCACGCAAGCATTCGGTTGAAACAGAAGTTATATCTAATGTAACACACTATAAAAAAGAGGAATCATGATAGATTGGAATGAGATTGAGAAAAAAATTAAGACAATTTCCATTTTTGAAACTTTTGAAACACATTTAGACCCAAGGAAAATGGCAGTTATTAGAAAACATGCTAAACAAATGCGAAAAATTAACTCGGTTTATAGCGAATTGCTTAAAAAAATCAGTTGGACTTCAATATCTAAAACCGAAGAGACTTTACTTATAATTATATACACATTGTTTTTGACGGAAGGACTTCTCGGTTTCGGGATGAATATGATTATTTACGCTTTGATGCTGAAAGGACATCATGATATTTGGTTTGAGTGGAAACAAAGGTTTGTTTCTTCTTTTGACGAACTTTTCGAAGTTCGGTTATCTGTAAGATTGAAGTTTTTGGAAAAGCACGAGTTTGAGTTTTTTTCTGAAATATGCCCTAAAGATATAAGAGACACAATAGCCCACTTAAATTTCGATATTGGTTCTGATGGAACTATTTGTATAAAGCAAAAAAAGAAATATACAAAGGAACAGTTGGAGACTAAGATTTTTAATGTTGTAAGATTAATGGGCTTGCTTGGTGAGGCACTTGAATGAATTCATCAGATGAGAAACCTTGCATTCAAAAATGCATGCATACCTTCTTAAGCGTGCTACTTGCCTATTGGATCTACAAAGACGGCAAAGCAATCGAATCATTGAAGGATAAGATTTCTTCTCTCGAGAGGAAGCGGAACGACTAACTTTCCATAATCTTAGGCAAAGCCCACTCTGCCTCTTGGCGGAAAAGCTTCTTAAGCTCCGCGATTTCCTTCTTCATACTTTCAAATTGGCCTTCTACATCGCTTCGATCAACCCTCGTGGGATCCTCACTCGTCACATTAAGAAAGGGCATCGCCTTCCGGTACTCCGCCCTCGCCGCCTTAACATCTCTCATAATCTTATCATACTGTAAAGGGTCAATCCGACCGGTATGGCCCATAATGAACTCTGCAACGTCAGGATCCACACCAACATAACGTTGAGCATAATGCCACTGAGTCCGGAACAAATCTCTGAGCTCATGGGTCCTCATGCGATAGCGAATTCCCCCTAACAACTGCCTGTTACTATAATACTCCAAGGCTGCATGGTTGCCGTGGCAAACTGTACACACAAAGAATGTGGTTTTGCTTCCATCCGTCCGGCGAATCTGCTTCACCGTTTCTCCTTCGCAATCCATACACTTCGGAGTATACTGTTTAATCACTCCAACTTTGAAGGCTTGAGAACGAAAATACGCCTGCAAGTCACTCGTGGTTACCGGCTTTCCACGTCCATTCCTGAACAAGACACTATCTCGCTTCCATCCCCGACTGTGAAACAGCTGCTGCAACACATCAATAGCGTCAGAGCCAATGAAAGTGTAGTAGGACTCCACATTTCGATGTTGCTTTCGTCCTGGCATCGTCAACCGAATCAACTGACTTCCCTTACGGACCTCATCAAACACGTGACCAGCATGATGCTCATTAATGTAAACAACCTCACCCGCACCACTCCCACTCTGAAACTGCAACAGGAACGCAGCCCTATAAGTCAAATTACAACTAGACAAAATCTTCCTAAACTCAGCAATCGACAACTCCCCAACAACCGGCATCTTCTCACTATGAAACCGATGCTTATCTCTAGGTAAAGGCGCTCGATTCGCCAAAAAGAACCCTCGTACAATCCCCACCTGAGTCTTCATCGTTCTAACCCGTAGCTTTCGACCTTCAACCCACTCATACGCCCGATCAACAAAAACATAACTATTCAGGTTAGCCCTCTGAAACTCCACAGCCCTCACAGGTTCAAATCCCGCAAACCTGAAAAACCGCTCCAACACAGCAGCACAATCCCCCCGACTACGCTCAGCCAACCCCTTCAACCAACGACTAACACAAGGATCCTTAACAAACTCAACACTCAAGAGCATTCAACCAGAACCTAATACCCCCTATTAACAATAAATAGCTTAGCCATCTTCGCACTAAAAAAGGATTTAGTGCGCCTCGATAACTTTCAAACCGTCCATGAATTTCATTAGAACCGGAGGAATTTGAACCGAGCCATCTTCTTGCTGGTATTGCTCCAACACAACAAGCATAGTTCTGCTAGTGGCAATTGCAGTGTTGTTCACTGTATGAACGAAGCCTATTGGTGCTTGGCCCTCCTTCGCTCGACAGCGGATGTTTAAGCGTCTAGCCTGGTAGTCAGTGCAGTTGGAGTTAGAGCCGACCTCCCTGTAGATGCCGTCTACCATCCAAATATTAATGTCGTACCTTTTCGCTGCTAAAGACCCAATATCCCCGGTGCAAACGTTTACCACTTCGTGATGTAAGCCCAACGCTTGGTATATCTTCTCAGCATTCTGTTGCAGTTCTTCATGAAGATTCCACGATTCCTCTGGAAGACAGAAGATGAATTGTTCCACTTTGTTAAACTGGTGCATCCTGAACAATCCTTTCGTGTATTTCCCATGAGTACCTACTTCTTTCCTGAAGCATGGACTGATACCTACTAGCTTGATAGGTAAGTTTTCCTTAAGCAAGACTTCATTCATGAACATGGCTGCTAGTGGATGTTCGGCTGTGGCTATCAGAAATAGATCCTCCTTCTCAATCTTGTACATGACGCCTTCAAAATCCGATAGGTCAGTTACACCTTCGTAAGGCTTCTTTCTCATCATAAAAGGTGGCTCAACAAGTTCATAATTCCTCTCAAGCATAAAGTCTATAGCGAAACGTTGCAAAGCTATATCTAATAGGACTAACTCGTTTTTTAAGTATAAGAAACCGTGGCCAGCAACCTTGGCGCCTCTCTCATCGTCTATAATCCCTAAACCTTTTGCAACTTGAAGATGATTCTTAGGTTTAAAACCGAATTTGGGAGGAGCACCCCATAATCGAACTCTTACGTTGTCCTTTTCATCTCTGCCTGTGGGAACTGATTCATGCAGAAGATTCGGCAACTTCATTAGGATGTGATTAGCTCTCTGTTTCAATTTCTTTGTTTGCTGGTTTGACACATCAATGTCAGCATCCAACTTTCGAGCCTTGTCGATTAATTGCTTCACTTTCTTACCTGCCTTCTTACGAGAAGCAATTTCATTTGTAATTTTCCGTCTTTCGTGACGAAGTTCGTTGGTCTTGCTCAGTTTCTTACGCCATTCTCGATCATAAATAATTAAATCATCTAGCAGCTGAAGAACATCGGCGTCATTCCGTTTTTCCAGGTTCCGCCTGATCTTCTTTGGATTTTCACGAACTAGCTTAATGTCTAGCAAGGTTACCCAACTTCCCTATTGGGAATCAGCTATTTAGTTTTGTGTGGTAACTTCTACATGAACCTATACTGCAAGGTTTCTGCAGAGGAGATTGTGCCAAAACCGGGTTGTTGGGCTAAGAGTCTGAAGTATTGGCAGCTCTGAAGGCTTCTTCCGCCACTGAAATGCAAGCAATCAAATCATCTAATGTAGCTATAAATGTCTCAATTGACTTCTCACAACGCACAGAGGTCAGCAAATTCCGTTTGTGTCTCGAAGTGCGAACATCTAAGCCTAGAGGCGTTTTAGCGTTGTCAGGGGACACTGCTTTATTCACTGCTTCTGCCTCGCGTTCGGTCTGGTATGAAAATAAAAGCTTAGCTTCCAGCAGCAATCTGCTCCATCCGCTTCTTGACTATTCTATCCACCAGTTTGATGAAGCCATTAACATTCTTTGAGGGAACTTGGGCTCCGGCTGCAATATTGTGCCCCCCACCTTTGCCATCAAGTTCCTCCGCTGCTTCACGCATTATTTCGCCTAGATCCAATCCTTTATTCGTCAACACATCTAGTGTTCTAGCTGAAACCTTCACAACATCTTCTTCCGCAACAGCCGCGTATGCAATAATTGGCTTCTCGCTTGTATGCGACAAACTTGTTGAAAGAATTGAAGAAAGAGTTCCGATAACCTTCTCATTTATGAAATCTCCCCCATGAACGACATATATGTTGTCTAACTCTTCAATGCGATTTGGCTCTGCGCTGAGCCAACTTAAATACTCTGTAATACTCCGTCTATACTCTACTAATTTTTCCTCAGCCAGTTCCAAGGCTTCACCTCGATCACCCATGCAGATTGATACACCTAAACCAGCTTTTTCCAGTCGACCTGTGCTGTTCAGTAAAACCGAGAACTCTCGCGCATCCCTCAAGTAAGTCCACGGTTCTTCACGTACAAGCACATAAACTGTGCCAACTAAGCTTAATACATTGCCAGCATAACCTCTTGAGACTAGATGGTCCGAGAGTGCTGAGCATAACCTCTGTTTCTCTTCTTCAGAAAGATCCCGTAACGCTCTCCATTTATCCCCAATCTTAACTGGAATCTCTAAACTCTCGAGAAAAGCCCAGCTTTTACCTTCTTCCCCGCTAATCCCTGGAAGGAAGGGAGTCGTCGTGTGCGCCAAAGCTTTATGGATTGGTCTTGTTTCCCTGCCAAAAAACATTAGGTCCTTCTCAACTTTCAAGCAGCTACTATCTATAGCGTCCTCCACAATGCTCTCGTTCAATCCACCCAAAGATCTTTTCTCGTATTTGTCTTGCATATCTCCTAAAGCACCCACGATGGCAATGCAAGATAAGTTCTTGTTTGTTTCATCGAGGGCTTTAGCTACAAAATAGGCTACGCCTGCCCCGCTAATATCTTTTGATCCGTCAATTCCACAGAGATGAGGGTTGACTTCCAGAATATTTGGTGTAGCTTCTCCCACTGGCTGATGATGATCCAAAATGACAATCTTATGATTTGTGAGATGTTTACCTAACACATCTAAGTAGCCACTACCTAAATCCGTTAGAATTGTGAGTGCCGGTTTGTCAGAAGCTATGTCCGACACGATTTTCTCGTCCACCCACTGCTGAACTCTGACACGGAAATCCACATTTAGCTTCCATAAGGCCTTGCCTATGATTCCAGCTGCTGCTAGTCCATCGCAATCTAAGTGTGAAATTACGTGAATAAAACCGTCTTCCAAGGCGCATTCGGATATGAATTTCGCAGCTTCATTGGCTCTGTTTGTAAAACACTTGATGGCGTTCTCTTCTACTGTCATGTTCCCCCCAAAACTTAGAGAATAGAAGTAGCTCTAGGTTTATATTTCCAGTCGGACGGCAGAGTACCTTTTCGTTTGTAGTATCTGGAAAGCTTGTAAATTCTTGCCTCGATAATTTGCAGCGACCTCTTGTTTACTAGATCCTTCTTGTTCTTTTCTAGGTGAGTCGAGAGCTGTGAAGCTTTCTTCAACAGCATTTCAAGATCCTCGGGCATGGGAGGAGTCATATCTGCCTCTTTCAGGATGTGAGTTATGCTCTTTCCTGTGATAGGCTTAGCCATAGGAATCCCAAATTGATCTCGCAATATAGTACCTATCTTACTGGCTGAATGGCCCTCCCTAGATAACTTGATTATCACCGCCTCCACCTCTTCAGGTTCGTATCCGCACCATGAGGGTGGTCGCTTACTCACCGGACGTAAAGAATGTGATTTTCCCTTTTCTTGCTTTGGCAAAGCTCTGTCCTCTGGAAGCTCTTGTAACGACACATAGCGAATATTTAAAACTTCTGAGTTCTAGCCTTTATAGAATTTAGCGAATCCGCGGAAAGATGAGGCTCGATGCGAGAGTTGGTTTTTCTCTTCAACGGTCATTTGGCCATAGGTTTTTGAAGAGTGCGAGGGTTCGAAGATGGGGTCGAAGCCAAATCCTTGCCGGCCGAGTTTCTCCTCAGTGATTCTGCCTTCAACTTCTCCATTGAAGCAAATTGGGGTGTGAATCATGGGACTTAGAAAGGCAACGACGGATCGAAAGCAAGCCCTTCGGTCTGTCACGTTTTCCATCAGCTTAAGAAGTCCATCATTGCCGATTGTTCTGTAAACGTAGGAAGAGTAAGGACCTGGGAAGTTTGTCAGTTTCCTTATGAATAGACCTGCATCTTCAACCACAATGGGCAATCTACACTTCTCAAATGCATTCATCGCTCTTGCTTTTGCGATATTTTCAATATCGTCATCTTGAATCTCGACTGCTCGGATATTTTTTAACATCGCAGTAGCGATTTCGTGTTCGCTCAAAATCCGACGGGCTTCGTTAAACTTGTGTACGTTGCTGGTCGCGAGAAGTGCAATTCTGCCTTTCAAAAGCCTAGTCATTCAAGTCACTCTTTAACAATGCTGTCGAAATCAACCTTAGAAAGCATACCTCTCTGGTTGTCTGGTTTCTGAGCCTACATCTCTCCGCTTTATCAGATGGGTGCATATATGCATCTGCTAGCCCGTGATATAGAGGTAGTTGTGTTCCTGAATTCACCTCTGTACCCTGCCCTTTCTTTCAGAGACGTACCGGCCTCGCCTTTCGATTTCACTTATCCTGCCTATTACCTTCTTTGCCATCTCTACGCCAACCATCTTAGTGTAACCTTCCAAAACAGCTTTAAAGCATTCTTCTGCATAACGGAAATGAGTGCTTTGAAATGCGCGTTTCATAAGATGCAGGTCAACTCCTTTCGACTCTAACTCAACAGAGATCTCCCCGAGACCAAAGTCGACGAAGACGATGTTGCCATTTTCATTTAATATCATGTTTGAGGTTGTGAGGTCACCATGAATTATATCGCGCAAATGGAGATTACCTATGAGTTTCCCAATGTAATTACTTAGGTGTTGGCGCTCTCCAGTTGAATAACCATTCAGAACATGCTTTACTTGTATTCCCTCTATGAATTCCATGATTATGTTTGAATCGACCAAATCTACAGAATAGATCATAGGAGTTGAGACACCCGCTTCTTTTGCACAGTGAAGCAACTGAGACTCGCGGATGGTTCGGTAGGAACGAATCCTTTCATCGATCTGTGGAAGTCTGTACTTTTTCGGCAATCGATGTTTCATTATCACTTTCTGACCTTGCCAATCTTCGAGAAAGATGCTTGCTTCTGCTCCCTTCTTAATCAACATCCTATCCTTTCACCCATGGAGCGTCCACCTCTTCGAGTCTCCACTTCAGTCGAACGTAACTGTTTTCAATAGGAATGATTAAGCCGTGTTTGTAGGCAAGTATCCCTGTCCAAGCAATCATTGCACCGTTGTCCAAGGCATACTGCTTGGGGACTACGCAATAGCGAACATCGTGCTCATCAGCCATGATTTTTAGCATGGTCTGTAACCGTTTGTTCGATCCTACTCCTCCTGTTAGGAGAAGTTCTATCTTTTCAGTATGAGCTAAAGCACGTTCAGTGACTTCGGTGAGCATGGAAAAAGCAACTTCTTGTATGCTGAAACACAGATCTTCAAGTCTGTATTTCTTACTTCTGAGCAGTCTAACTCCAGCCGTAAGGAACCCACTAAAAGATAGGTCCATACCCTTTACGCTATATGGCAGGTCAACCAACACTTCTCCCTTCTTTGCGAGGTTTTCAACCACAGCGCCTAATGGCATCCCCTCTTGTTGGCGAAGCCCTGCTTCTCTTGCGAAAACATCCAAGCAGTTGCCTAGTGCAATATCCAACGTTTCACCGAAGATGCGATATCTACCAGCGTCAAAGGCTGTAACTATAGTGTTTCCTCCAGAGACATATAGAGTAATAGGATCTGCAAAGCCAGTTACAAGTTTACCTATCTCTATGTGGGCTACACAATGATTAACGCCCACCAAAGGAACATTGAGATATGATGCCAGAGCCCTTGCAGCAGTGGCGCCAGTGCGAAGACACGGTCCTAGACCTGGCCCTTGTGAAAAGGCTACAACAGCGATGTCCTGTGGTTCTATTTCTGCTGTTTGGAAGGCTTTGGATATGATTCTTCCAGCATTCTTCGCGTGATGCCTAGCGGCCTCTCGAGGATGTATTCCACCTGTTTCGGGTATGAAAGTACTGTTCACATTTGCCAGAACCTTTCCTTCAAAATCGAGCACCCCAACTCCAAAATCATCTGCTGTCGCTTCTATGCCCAAGCATATCTTCGTTGAGTTACACCTTTTCATCAGGTTCAGTTTCCAAAAAGGATTTGCGATTGCTAAATTAAATACTTTCCAGTTTGCCTTTAGCAGGTGGAGCCTGATCCGTTTTCATACACATTTTTATTCCGATACGACTCTATTCTATTCTGAAGGCTTAGAAAAGATGCCTGAACACAGCGACTTGGAACACAAGGCTCTGCAATTTATTGCTAATACTGGAAATGAAGGAGTGCTTCAATCCAACCTATGGAGGCAACTCAACGCTAGCAGCAGGGAAGGCTCTCGAATTGCGCTCAAACTGGAAAATAAAGGGCTCATACGCCGAGAGCGGGAACTCTTCGAAGGGAGGTGGACCTATAGGCTCTATCCTAAGAGGAAATCTGTCTCAATTAACTCTATAATAGATTGTCCATGCTTAACCTGCGTGGAGAGCATTCGATGTGGGGCTTACGGGGCTATAACACCAAATGATTGTGATAAGCTAACCGAATGGATTGATGCCTTGGCTCAGGGAGGCGCCGAGTTACTAGGTGATAGTTAGTATTGCCTAGCGCGTGGTTAAGAGAGCGAAGGCGAGATTATTACTATAGAAAGGCAAAAGAGGATAAATATCGTTCACGCGCATCCTACAAACTGCTCGAAGCAATTCGGAAGTATCATTTTTTAAATGAACGCGACGTAGTTATAGATTTGGGTGCTGCACCTGGCGGTTGGCTACAAGTTGCTCAGAAGACTGTTGGAAGCCATGGGTTTGTGTTGGGAGTTGATCTAAACGATATCCAACCAATCGAAGAAGCCAATGTCTGCATCATTGTTGGTGATATTACACAACCAGGAATAGTGAAGCAGATCAAGGAGGTTCTACCCTGTCTGGCCGATGCAGTCATTTCCGACGTTTCACCAAAGGTCTCCGGAATTTGGGAAGTTGATCACGCCCGTCAAGTGGACTTAGCACGTAGTTCTCTAGCGATTGCAACTGAACTCTTGAGAATTGGCGGGAACTTCTTTGTGAAGGTGTTCCAGGGTGATCTGTTCGATGCCTTCATCAAGGAAGTGAAAGGCTGTTTCAGTAGAGTCAAAATTATGAAGCCTAAGGCAAGTCGGATCAAGAGTGCAGAGATCTTTGTTCTTGGTATGAGTATGAAAGAAAAACGGTAATGCTTTTGACTATCGATTGTATGTACTGTGTTAATCGTTAAATGTGCATTATAGAATGTTAATTGTGGTGACAGAGCGTTGAAGGTTGTTTCAGCTGACTCGGGAGCCGCTATTCTAAACACTCGCTTTGAACCTTTGCAGATTGTTGCTTCGGGCGCTGTTTTGGTTGAACAACCTTTCAGGATGGCTAGTAGATTCTTGGTTGAGCCAATCTTTGCACCAGTGGAAAACGGGTATGCTTTAATAATTCATGAGCTTGAACTCTGTCAGAAGTTATTGAAGGCTGTCAAAGCGGATGTTGTTCATTTGGACATGTCCGTTGGGGGATTGTTGGTTGAAGAGATTTCTCCTTTTCAGCTTAGAGGAAAAGCCAAAAGTAGTATTTTGAAGATTCTGCCTAGAATAAGAAAACTCGCAACAAACATAAAGCGAGTCTATGGCGTTGATGTGCTGGCTATCGGAAAAGAAAGCATACCTGTCAGAGTAGCTGAGCTAACTACAGGGGCTCACGCTGTTATTTTCGCTTGCAGGAAGGCCTTGCGAGAAAATGAAGCGCAGATCCTAGGTTTGCCATTAAAATGCTATCCACGGTTGTCACGGGGCGGAGTCACTTTGAGATCCCTTATTGGTGGAGAACACGACATCATGGGATATGCTGAAGACAAAGAAAGAGTGTTCGAAAGGGTTCGAGTAAAAGAGATGCTGAATCCTTGCGCAAGAGGGTTTCGAGCATTGAAGCTAATTCCTGAGACGAGGTAATTCAAACGATGGCAGCCAATTCACAACAAGAATCTGTCAGGAAGAACAGAAAGACGCACCCGAGCAGCCGTACAGAAGAGGATGCTAACACAATCTCTCCCCTCTCAGCGATTTTGACAATAGTAGCCACCTTTGCGCTGTTTCTGTTTGGTGGAGTAGCGCTTATCGTATTATTAGGTTATGCCTCTGCAATGGTGTTTGGGGAGCTTTTGCTTGTTGTTATCCCGCTGAGTTATTTGAAGTTTAAGGGAGTTGACATAAGAACATACATCAAATTAGACCTAAAGCTTAAGGTTGTTGTAATAGGGGTTCTGTTAGGAGTTTTTGTCTTCTTGTTTAACGTAATTGTTTCCACAGTGTTGATCTCTATCTTTGGTGTAAGTGAGGCTGTTGAAGAGGCCAGTGGATTGATTTCTGAGATGAGTAGCTCTCCACGGGGATTACTACTGCTGATTGTAGCTTTGTCTTTGGCTGGAATATGCGAAGAATTCACTTTCAGAGGCTTTCTGCAAACTGCCATGAACAGTAGATATCCACTTTGGATCTCCTTGCTTGTTTCCTCCGCTGCCTTTGGAATTTTTCATTTCGATCCTCAACTGGTCTATACTGTCTCCGCTTTCCTGTCAGGTTTGTTATTGGGCTATTTGTATAGTCGATGGAACTCTTATCTGGTTCCAGCAGTCTCTCACGCTGCTATGAATCTAATTGTGCTAGCTATATCCGTTCTTCTTGCATAGTGTCATCTTATGTGATAATCTCGTATCAGTCAACGCTAATCATCATTTATCACTTTGACGATCTCAAGGCTTAGATCCAACGCCTTCGTGCTATGGGTGATTTGACCGACACTTACAATGTCAACACCTGTAGCAGCGTATTCAAGGATGTTTTTCCCAGTTATCCTTCCACTCGATTCCAGCAGAACCTTGTTTCTTACTCCTTCTTTGGTCAGTAGCGATGTTGTTTCTCTCACCTCTGATGGAGAAAGATTATCAAGCAGAATTATGTCAGCTCCAGCCCTTGCTGCTTCTAAAGCTTCTTTGGGAGACGTAACTTCAATCTCAATCTTTTTGGAGAAGGAGACAGTTCTTCGCACTTTTTCCACAACGCTTGTGACTCCCCCAACAACTTTCAAGTGATTATCTTTTATAAGCACCAAGTCGTCTAGGTGCAATCTGTGTGTGTCACCATCGCCAATGGAAACAGCTTTCTTGTCGAAGTATCTGAGTCCTGGAGCGGTCTTTCTGGTTGAAGCGATACGTGTCTTTAATCCAGCTTCTCCTACTTTGTTTACCAGATTGCGTGTCATTGTTGCGATTCCGCTCATTCTCGAAAGTATGTTAAGCATGGTTCTCTCTGCGGACAGCAGAGTTCTAGCATTTCCTATGAGGCGAATTATTGGAGTTTTTGGCTTTACGTACGCTCCATCAGAAGTCAAAGCTGCTGCTTGAAGATTCAAGGTCTCAGACAGAGCTAATATTTCCTCTATGCCAGCTACCACTCCTTCTTCCTTCGTGACTACTTCAGCTTCGACGATGGTGTTTTCAGGAATAGTGATATGAGTAGTTATATCGCCTTGCCCAACATCCTCTTCCAAATATTTGAGTAATTTTTTAGCTAAAACCTTCTTAGGCAGGAACACACATTTTCCCTCCTTCAACCACTTTGAAAGTTGCTTCGATGGCTGCTGATAACCCGTCTAGTGCAGCAACCTCCTTCTGAATAGTTTTGGCTCTCTCCGAATAAGTCTTTGTCAAGATCTCATCTATAGCAGCTAAAAGTGTGCGTTTGTTCAAGTTGTCTTGGTGGACAACAACTGCCATGCCAAGCGCTACGCATTTGCTAGCGTTGTTTAGTTGCTCTGTGTGGTTCGGTGTTGGAATTAAGACTGACGGCTTCCCATAGCATATAGATTGTGATATAGTTCCATGGCCTGCACGAGAGACTACAAGGTCGCAAGCTTTCAAATAATCAAAGCGATTGGGGAGCCATCTGAAGATGTTGAGGTTGTCATGCCTGACTGGACTCTCATGAGACCGTGGATGCCCAAGCGATATAACGATTTGGAAATCACTGGACAGATCTGCGAAGATCTTCTGAAGAAGATTCGTCAGATAGGCTCGTTCCTTTAAAGGACCGCTTAGAGGAACAAAGATTAGGGGAGTCTTTTGCTTTAGGCCAAGTTTCTTACGAAGGTGTTGCTTTGTCGGTAAAACTTCTGGGCGAACTGGGAGAATGGGGCCGATCAACTCAATCTTCTTTTGATAAGTTTGAGGGATATGTAGATTGCCTGTAGATATAGTGTAAGGCGGTGGAAAGTCTGGGATAATTACTTTGGCTGCAGAAGTCCAAACTCTCCCAATGATTGCTAATGTAGATGCATCCGCGAACTTTGCAAGTCGTAGATAACGGTTTCTTCTAGGGATTATTACTTGGAATTGGTTGAGCATGCATACTGTTGGTATGCCCAGCATCCGTGCTGCAATTATGGGTGAAACCCTGGAATCTGAAACAATTACATCTGGTCTGTGGGCTATCATAATCTCGATTTCTTTGTTTACCTGTCCCAGAAAATTAAGAGGCGCCATGAAGGGACCTGGGCTGATAGCCGTTCTTCGAAAGTCGACAGCTCCATCTGGTTTAACTTTGAACTCCATCGCTGGGACTTCAATTGTGTTGAACCCTTCTTGACGTACATAACTCACTGCTTCACTGTAAGTTGAAAAGAAAACATCTGTCTCAGCATTTCTCCTTTGAATCTCTCGAGCTATGGGGATGCAGCGACCAGCATGCCCTAGGCCGACACCGCATGGAGCGAACTGAATTCGCATCTGTCAACTCACCGTCGAATTCCAAGAATCACTTTTACATACTCAAGCATGAGCAAGTGAGAGAGCTCATAGAATGAGTTATCTGTCCCATAATGATTTAAAGATCACGCTTGAAGTCGTGAGAAAAAATGAGCAAAAAAGAAAAAATCAAGAAACACGTAGTGTGTATGCATTTAAGAGAAATTGACTCTCCCTAATATATATACAGAAAATCAGGATGCTCTCAGATCCGGTCCCTTCATCTCGACAGACCCGTTGGGGGACTTCTCACTCACCACAATGCATTGAAACTTATGGATCTTGGTTGTTTCTACTAGCCAGCTATCCGGGGTTAAGCCTGCTTTCATACAAGCTTGGCTGAGGAACTCCCTCTCATCCCAGTTATACTCCATTGGTACTTGAGGAAGCAGCAGACCGCTATTGATTCCGCTTTCTACTATTAAACCGTCTTTTCCGACTTTGATTTTCGATGGTAGATCAATTGGGTTCTCAACTTTAATTTGCTGTGGCGGTGTAAGAACACTGACTTCGAATATTATTTGGCTGAGTTCATCTAACGAGAGAGGAGGAAAACGAGGATCCTGAGTTGAAGAGTTGACCGCACATTCTATAACTGCCTTTACGAGTTTTGTTGTCGGATAGGGATAACCAATACATCCTCTAAGCTCCTTTCTACGATGTCTTTTGATGCTTATAGTGACGAACACCCCGAACCGTTGCATTAACGTAGCAGGAGTATCTTCAGGAACCATGACTAACCTATGGTTTTCCAGATACTCCTCAACGCTTTTTCGGGCGAGTCTTACAAGGAATTCGCCTTCGTTTTGTGTCAACTTGATTTTCATACTGTTTTTCCCGCTTGACTGACGCTAATTGTAGTATACAAGGTTTAATGTTATCTATTTCTCCTATTAGAATCCTCTACAACCCTGTCCTTAAAGATCCCTATTCCCTCGATTTCTATCTCCACAAGGTCGTATTCTTGAAGAAACCTTGGGTTGGGCTTTATTGCGAAATTCACACCTGCAGGAGTGTCCGTTGAGATGCTGCTACAAGGTTCTAATGTCAGACATCACTTAGACTGCGAATAATTTCGAAGACATTGAGTACCATATTAGAGGTATAGCCAAAGATGCTCGATTCAGCTTCTTTACTCGTTGCATTTTTGACTTCTCTATTCATCGCTACGGCGAGTTCCGCTTCGTAGTCAAGTTTTTTCATAAAACTTGGTTTAATAATGTTCTCCTCTGAACCCACCATCATTGAGCGAACTAACTTCGTTGATGATGCCGATTTGAATATGCTCGTTTCCTATGGGTGAACAATACCTAATCTCGTTACTGCTATGTCTAGTTCTTCGAGTTCTTTAATGAGGGGGTTTATTCCTACTGAATCACTCGCAATATGTCCAGTGACAATCAGGTTACCCATGCATTCTGCTTGCAGCTTTTCAAGATCTGTTGTGCCTATATGAATATAGATTAGTGTCTGCACTCCGTATTTGAAGTAGGTTCTGGCAATCTCGTAGCCTCCATTAGTTCCAGCACCATGAGAAACCACTGTCTTTCCAGCAGAATTAGAAAATTTCCCTAAACGCACCTTGATCTTAGTCTTTGCGTTTTTAAATTCAGGCAGCTCATTTAGTGTGGAAATAACATCTCCAACTTTTGTGTCCCTATCGGTTCCATCTCTGATTTTTTGAATCATTACTCTTCTGCCTACCTCATCTAGAGGCATGTGTATGTTCATATAAGGCATCTTTAGAAGCCGAGCTAAGTCAACCGTGTGATCATAGTTCCGAGTGTGCATTTCCACCTCTAAGGATTTCGTCTTTTTTTCAACAGCCATCTCAGCTTCATACTTAGGAACACCTGCTTCTACCATTTGTTGGATGTGCTTTCGAAATACCTTATGAAAATCAATGATGGCTAGTCCGCCTTTGGGATGATGGGAAATAACCGCGTCGTAGCCTAGTTGCTTTGCAAGTAAGAGTTCCGAAGCTCCTGCATCTATTCCGAACAAGACCTTCTTGATGTTTTTCCCTTTAACATATATAGTACTGTCCGCTGGAGCTTTATCTAAGCCTGCAAGCTCAAGTGCAACTTCCATAATTTCTTCTGTGCTAGCTAAGTCAGCCACTTCCTTAAGCGTACATTTCAGCCTTCATGTAGTACTTTACTTTTCTGTTGATCCTGCGTCTGTCGATCAACTACAAAAATGTCTTTCAGCAGGAGAGTACTAATGTTTGTTCTTTATCCCTCGTTAAGAGCGGGATGCGAAAGAGAAAACAAGGTTGAACGATGTGAATCAGCAGATGGGAACATTTAAGTTATTATGAGAATGCATATAGGTGAGAATTACAAGTTCAGTCTTAGGAGCAACAAAGCGTTTGTCCCGCAGAGCTAGGAGAAGTGCATCTTCATTTTCTTATCATCTCCAGAAAGCTTACTGGAGATTAGTAACATTAAAACCTTCCACACTCTTTTTGTCCGCTTTAGCTATAGGTGCTTCCGTTTTCTTGCTTGGAGGAGGAATATATGATATTCTGGAGCAGCCAATAGTAGCATTCGTTAGTGGGGGCAGGATCATACCTTATTACCCTCAAGCTCTGAACGATCAGCTTCTTGGTGAGAGCGTTGCATCGATGGTCTTGTATTCTATTGGTATTATAGGGTTGATACTGATGTATCGAAGTACTAAGTTCGCTTACAGCCCACGAGAGGCATTCACTTGGCTTATGATTGGCAGCGTTCTACTTCTTATAGGATGGGTAATCATAGAGTTCTTTCTCTTTCCGGGCACTATCAGCCCATTTCAGTCATAAAAAGTGAGTATGCAGGCGTCGATAGCAGCTAAGCATCTAAGGAGTCACCAGGGGTTGCTCTTTGCTTTCAACAAATACGCCAAGAGGTTTGTTAGAAAATGTATAGGTATCGTGCAAGCCAGAATCACTAAAACCATCAAGAGCGAAGGTGGGGTAAGGAGAAGAGAGAGAACCAATGCACCTAACACGAAGTCTATTTGATCAATAACAGGCAAGAAAGCGCCTGGAGTAAGTCCCATTCTACGCTTTAGAAACGCGCCAGCTAAATCTCCTAATAATGCACCCAATGAGAGTAGAAAGCCTAGTGCAGGGCTGTAGGATGGGAAGATAAGGCTTTCTCCCCAGCCAACTAAAGTCCCAACCGCTAGGCCTGCGAAGAATCCTTTGAGGGTCTTGTGAGAGCCGAAGACAGGTTGACCATCTTTAAGCACTTTCCCAAAATCCAGTGGTGGGCCTCCACCGAAGACCACTGGGACAGCGTTAGCGCTGTAGGCAGGAAAGATGTACAAAAGGGAATTTGCAATTAATTCGAGTAACATAATCTTCCGGCGAGCCTCCTTCTCATTTCATCATCCCCTATAATCTCGTAATCCTCCTTTTTCTATTCTTAAAAATATGTTTTTGCTCCTCTTCTTAGAAGGTGTTTCTACGTTGACTCTAATCTTGTTGTACTCTGCTGTAGGCCAAATACTCACAGAAGCGTCCGCCCAGAACTTCAACACTCTCATGGCAACAGGTTGCACAGTTCTATCTGCCTTAAGAAACACGCTTCGAACCTGGCTCACAATAAGGGTTGCCACGTTCTTAGTTCGTGTGATTTGTGTAAGATATGCCATTTGACGATTAAGTTCACGGTTTAGCCTCGACATCTCCCTCATGTTGCCCTCGAGTCCTTCGCTGTAGAAGCTTGTGAAGGTGTCAATTACGATGAGACCGACTCTCTCACTTACATATTCGGCCAACCTATCTATGATAAAAGCTTGCTGCCTAAAATCTTGAGGTTTCATCAAGATGATCTGGGGTGCCAATTCTTCGAAATCTTTAGAGGCTATTTGTGCCATACGCCTAGCAAAAAAGGTATGATCACAATCTATGAATATAGTTTTGTACCCCATTCTCGCACAGTTGACAGCGCACTGAATTGCTAAAGTAGTCTTGCCTGTTTCAGCTTCACCGTAAACTAATACAATTCTTCCTTCCTGTAATCCATCTTTCAACTGCTCATCTAGGAAGCGGCAACCTGTCGGAATTGTCCGGGTCAAATGAGTTCACTTATGAAAACTATTTAATAGTTGCGAAAATTATTAACTTTGTTCAAATTGACCCCGCTAACTCGAAAGAATAAAGCAAAGACTCCAGAGATCGCAGTTGTAACCTTATCTGGGAAAGCCTATTATCTGATAGTGAACGAACTTAAAAAAAGAAAGGTATCATTCCTAAGCTTAACCCTCAACGATGAAATCCCAATTGTCATCAAGGCAGTTATAACGACAAGGAAGGAAAGATCCCGAGTCTCTCATCAAAATACGCTTGAATACGCCGAAGATGGGAATCCAGCGGAGATAGTTGAAGAAGCGATAAGGCTAGTCAAAGGAAGAGGAGCATACGAAAGCTTGATTATTGGAATTGACCCCGGTTCAAACTTCGGTGTTGCGGTTCTTGGAGACAGAAGTCTAATCGAGACAAAGAATTGCGTTAGCGTGACTGAAACTGCAAATGTGATAAATGATATTTTAGGCAGAGTACCTGCTTCCCACAGAACCATTAGATTTGGCAACGGAGCGCCATTGATCACTGATGAGCTTCTACGCCGTCTCAATAGTCTTCAGATAGACGTAAAATTCGAAATAGTAAGCGAGGAAGGAACAAGTCAAACCTTAGGAGAAACTTCTCACAGAAGAGGAAAAAGAGATGTTATCTCAGCCATAAAAATTGCTCAAAGACAGGGCCGAAACCTCCCCCGAAGTAAGAGCTGATAACGTAGCATTAGTGGTTGAAGCCAAAACTAGGTGAGCGTGCATTCAGATAACAGCAGTTACACATACATGTGCACATTGCCAACTTGCTGTAAGAAAAACAATTATTAAGCCAATTTAACAACTCTCCTTCTATGCCCAACAAAATTCATTGCGCCCACATCCTTGTGAAAACAGAAAAGGAAGCACATGCTGCTCTTGAACGTATACAAAAAGGCGAAAAATTCGCGAACATTGCCAAGATGGTTTCCATCGGTCCTTCTAAAAAGCATGGAGGAGATCTTGGAACCTTCGGAAGAGGCAAGATGGTGAAGGAATTCGAGAAGGCTGCCTTCGCACTTCAGAAAGGTCAAATCTCACCTCTAACAAAGACAAAATTCGGGTATCACATAATCAAGAGGCTCGAATAAGCTGATTATGCACTGGTGACTCTGTTTGTCTAGAGCAACGATTTCGAGAGAGGAAATCTCAGAAGGAGACAAACATTACTCTGCCCTTTACATAGACACTAAAAACGCAATTCTAGTTCTTCTCAGCGAAGGAGAAGAGCAATTAGGCACCTTAGCCACGTCAGTTCCTTCTACAATCGAAATAAGAGCCCAACCAGTATTCTCTTCGATTCTTTTGGGTGACAGAAACATGACAACAGCTCGTATGCTGGCAGAACATTGCGCAGTCAAGACAGGCAAGATAAGCCTAGTCTCTGTCTTCCTCAAAACTGTTGACGAGACTGTGGCAGCACCAATTCTTGTGCGGCTTTTCAAGAAAGTCACAGAAGCTGCTGCAACTGGAAATAACTCCAAAGGCGAGAAAGCCGCTACGTGAGCTTATGGATTTCCCGCGGGAGATGGGATGCAAGAATAATTTGCTCACGTAAAGACCGTTTTTCACTGGAATATGTTCGATTCTCTTGTTGCGATGAATTTGGTTGGATTGAGTGATGTGACGCTGATGCTGTCTCACACAATTGGAAGAACTTCTCAGTTTCATCTGTCTGTCGTTTTCGACAGAGACAAAACCTAAAAAGTTCGAATGGTGCACACAAAGTTAACTTATATTCCCTTGCGCGGAATACTAAACTTGGTTGAGAATTTATGCCCTTAAAAGTCGAAGATGTAATGGTGAAGGAAGTTATCACAGTTGATGCCAACTCCACTGTAAAGCAAGCAGCTGATATTATGAACAAGTTTGAGATCGGGTGCCTAATTGCCACAAAAGATGGTAAAGCCATTGGCATTTTAACGGAGCGAGACTTGTTGAAGAGAATAATCAGCGAAGTAAAAAGCCCTAGAAGAACCAAAGTAGCCGCAGTGATGTCAAAACCTATAATTGTTGTAGAACCGAATATGGACTTGGAAGAAGCCGCTAAACTCATGTTCAAAATGAGAATTAAGAAGCTTCCAGTTGTTGAACATGGACAGCTCAAAGGATTGGTCACACTTACAGATCTCGCTCGTTTTCAACCCCAAATAATTCGAATTCTCAAGAAACTAAGTAAGAAAGTAGCTCCGAAACGTATACAAAAAGTAGTAGACTACTATGTAGTGTAGAACTGGCTGTAACGAATGCTATTTACCGTCTTCCTTAAACATCCATTCACACCACTTGTCATCAGGGTGTGGATCTGGAGGGCACATCTTGCAGACGACTTTGATGTGCGGATTGAACTCCTTTGTGAAGCTTTGGAGATAGCCAAACCGAACTCTCTTACATGGAAACTCGGGCAAACCCTTCTTAAGTCTGACTTCTTGAGTGCGACAACGTCTTACACGGAACGTTCCTCGTTTGGCTGAGGCATAAGATTCCTTTTCGGTTTGATACAAGGCCCAGCTGGTTTTTCCGAGGGTCTGTATAAGTGTTGGAATATCATCTTTTTTAATGGCCCGCTTTTCTTTTAGTTCCTTAGCTTCGATTTTGCCCATGATCTTCCAACAGTCTGAGTCGATCTCTGTTGCTGCTTCCGTGCCAAACTGCTTTTCTATTCCAAGGAAGTAGAGGCCGTCAACTCGCCAAAGATTCTTCACTTGGAGAAAGAAGAGTTCCAGCAGTTTCTCTCGGGGCAATTTTCTGAGCATTATTAAATCTTGATTAGTTGGCCAACTCATTTTTACCACAGCCACCAGCATCGAACTATCTTCGGTTCTTGAACATAAGTTTTCATCTTTCTATCAAGCATGTGTCCACGCGATCACTAAGGTCAGAGTAAGATTTTCTGCTTGCTGCTGGAAGCAAAATTTGAAGTTCTCACCCCAATCAGTCTCACATTTTTTTGTCTCACAAGATATGGCTCAAGGAGTTCCTTTGATGTTTTTTGGAGATTTTGGAGGTTGCCTGTGAAGAAGGAGAGGGTCTTTCCATGTGTATGGGTTTCAAAGTTCTCATAGCGGATCTTGATGGTTACCGTCTTGAAAAGTATCTTCATCTCTATCAGTTCTTCATGAATCTCTCGGCAAAGCCTGTTCAACGTTTCAAGAATCATATCTATGTCGGATGTATCCTCTTCAAATGTCCTTTCCCTACTTACCGATTTTACCGTAGTTTTTTCAACAACTTCACAGTTATCTATGCCTTGAGCAGCTAGGATGTAATAACTACCCATCATCCCGAATTTCTCTTTCAAAATTCGCGTGTCGAAATTCGCGAGGTCTCCTATAGTTTTTATACCCATCTCGTTTAGCCGTCGCTCTGTCTTCTTGCCGACCCACAGAAGTTTCCGTACGGATAAGGGAGCTAGAAACTCTTTTGCTTCGTTCTGTCTCACTACTGTTATGCCATCAGGCTTCTTGAAGTCACTGGCTATCTTTGCTACAAGCTTGTTGGGTCCAACTCCTATTGAACAAGTCAACTTCTCTTTGTTGTGGATCTCACGTTTTATTGTAATGGCTAGCTTTTCTGCCTCTTCGAAGCTTCTCACTTTTGAGGTGACGTCGAGGAAGGCTTCATCTAAGCCCCACTGCTCAAACTTGTCTGGGTATTGTCTGAGAATAATCATGATTCTATTTGAGGTTTCGATGTATAGCTTGTAGTTTGGGCGTAGGAATATGGCGTCAGGGCAGAGTTTCCAAGCTCTAGTTATTGGCATCCCCGATTTTACGCCATATTTTCTTGCATTATAGTTACATGTGCTTACTACCCCCCTCCCTCTTCCATCTTTAGGATCAGCTCCTACAACGACAGGCTTTTCCTTGAATTCCGGGCGTTCCCGTTCTTCAACTGCGGCATAAAACTGGTCCATGTCAACGTGAAGGATGACTCTCCCACCGATTCCTCTACTTCTGCTTTGTGCTTGCAGGACCAAGTGTATATGTTCCTCCCTTGACAAGACTTGTCTATTCTTTTTGAATCTATGTACCAAAAACTGTTTTGTCTACCACATATTCAAAATGGATCATATTTATGCCTCTACTCAGATGGAATCTTTTAGGATCACTCGGGAGTTGCTTCGAGAACTTGAATTTCTTGAGGCTGATTAGTTTTATGCATCAAAATGATCATAACTGAGACAATGGCTACTACAAACAGCGCACCTGCTACAAAGACTAACATCTCAGGGACAACGAAGACTAAAATGTACTGGCTGTCAGCACCTGCATACTCGTCATTTCCAGACCAGCTTGCCTTCAGAAAGTATTGCCCCCCTGTTGTTGGAACCCATGAAAATGTGTATCTTCCATCTGAGTCCAAATCCGCAGTTCCAATAGAGAACCAACTATTCCCGACCCTGACGTATAGAGTAACGGTTCCTACGGAATTGGAAGCCGAAACTTGTCCATTCACAACTAATGTAGTTCCTTCTATTACAAAGTTTGTTGGGACAATTAGTGATATTGCTGATTCTTGGAGACTTCCAAAGCTTGAGGAGACTTGGCCTGGAGCAATCTGCTCATAGTTATCCAACGTTACAACTGTTACCTGAGTGTCTTCAAGCTCAGATGGGCATTCGCCAACTCTCCAACCATTCTGCCAGTCATCACCTGTGCACTCTGCCATGTAGTATCGTGTTCCCATATAATCTACATATGAGATTGTTGTGCGTGCGTTTCTGGGGGGCTGAGGCAAGTTCACGCCAATGTTCATGTGGCTTTCCTCTTCGTAGAAAAAGAGCACCACATTGAAGTTTTCCGACTTCAATAGTGATGCCGCGATAAACGAGAAGCAATCACAGTCACCCTTATTTTGGACAATCGTTTCTACTGGATATCTCGCTTCTTCAACGACTTCGTATGGTATTTGATGAACCACCATAAGGACTAGGTTTATGAAATTCTCTTCATCTCTAGAAATGCTTCTAATATCTGATGCAACCAGTTCCAGCGAGTAGGGAGTTACGAAACTACCGAAGTTTCCTTGAGTGAGTTGATGACTCTTCTGCAAATAGTGCTCATGCAATGTGGGAGTGATTGAGAGGGTGAGCTGAAACGTAGTTTGCCCATCATACAGGAAGTATGTCTGTTCAAAATTCTGTGCAAAACTAGGCGTAAAGAGGAATAAGGTGGCAACGAGTCCAATAACAATGGCCAAGACTGGAACTGCCCGCGTTCGCATTAAGATCACATAGGGGCATTCTCATTCTAACGTGAAAAGACCTATGAAGCGATAATCTGAATTGAAAGCCAACTTTTACTCTATCGAATTTGCCTTGCGAAAGGAGGAATCACTATGCGATCCACAACCTACAAGGTCTGGCGGCTTCTTTCATATTTCTATTTTGTCACTCTCAGGTATCAAAGTCTTCCACTTGGAAGAGCGATCTATAATACAACAAGTAGGAATTGAAACCGAGCATCAGATTCTAGGCATTTCTTCAATGGCATTAACAGTCGCAGTCTTCAATGCAGTCATCTACGGAGTGATACTTTGGCTGGTTTATACTCTAGCAGATAAATTTGGTTTGATTCCGAAAGGAAGGAGAAGACAGCTAATCATTCGCCTTGAATGTCAGTGAATGTGATTAGATGCACATTTAGTGGACGCTTTACAAGATCCGAAACCCGCGCGGCAACCAGATATTTAACTTTTTGATTAATCGCAACATCAACTAGCCGTTGTGTTATTACACCGTCGAAGACTACAGTGTCCACTTCTTTTGTCTCTTGAAGCTTCTCTGCAAGCTCACTTACTGGAAGGCGCATAACCTCTTTGATCTCCTTGTTCAGCAGTACTGCTTCCAGAGTTCCTTCCAGTTCCTTTGCAGCTTCAACAATCTGCTTTGGGACAAGTACTCTTCGTCGTTCCTTCTTTTTCTCTGCAAGTTCTAATGGAACTTTCCGTTCTAATGCTACCGTGATTTCCTTGCAGTTTAGCTCCTCAACTTCCATTCTGGGAGGAGCTCTCGCAATATATCTTGCGTTCGTAACTTGCAGTAGTTCTTTGAGTATTAGGTCGCCTCCACGATCGCCGTCTAGGAATGCAGTTGCCTCTTTTTCTTTGCACAGCTTTATGATTGTTTCAGGGATTTTTGCTCCTTCTAGAGCTATGACGTTCTGTATTCCGCATCTCATCAGGTTGAGGACATCTGCTCTTCCCTCTACTATTAGAATTTCTTTTGCACTGTCGATCTCTGGTCCAGCTGTCAGTTTGTCCTTGCCATACTTCTCAACCTTGGCCGTTCGTAGCGTCTCCGAAACTTCACGGAAGATTGCATCCGTGCTTGGCATAGATTCAATGTTCCATTGATGAAGAATCTCCTTTGCACGGTTGATGATGAGCTTACGTCTGGCGTCGCGAATGTCTTCAACTTTCTCTAGAGTGATTGTAGAATCGCATGGTCCTACACGATTAATGCTTTCTAGGCTGGCCGCAAGTATTGCGGTTGATACGCGGTCAAGGCTTGATGGTATTGTGATTTTTCCTGTAGTTTTATCTTGTTTTGATTCTAGAGTGATTTCGATTCTCCCGATTCTGCCTGATTTTTGCAGTTCCCGAAGATCCAGTTCAGGTCCAAACAAGCCTTCTGTTTGGCCAAAAACTGCTCCAATTACATCTGGCTTTTCTACAACGCCGTCGATTTCAAACTTCGCGCTTATTACATACTTTACTGTAACGGTTTGTGATGGTCCCATTAACGTCACCTCCAGGTGATATGAGTGAAGATTAACATCACTAAATGTGAAATGTGAACCAATTACTCGATTACATTTTACTCTCTATTATAGTTTGCGAATTCCTACTCTTTTTCTTCAAGGTATGGATGAAGGATACTAAGCTTTCTATGTCTTTCAGTTCGCGGCCCATCAGATCATGTAACTCTGTCCAGAAAAACGTGTTTGGTTTGGTACTGGTTTGTTCAAGATATCGGGTTAAGCGTTTCGTCCATTCCTTGCCGCGTCTGTCGAAGTCCATTAGTAGTATGACTTCTTCTACACCAAGCCTTTCTATTTCTGTGGCTAGTGCAAGGAATGACTTCTTTGTCTTCGCCGCGATTATTTCACCACACAATGCGAGGTTTCGAAGTGTCTTGGCGTCGTTCGGGCCTTCAACAACTATTGGAATGCCTTTTGCTGACTGGAGGGCTAGTCTCTCTAAGAGTTCTGATGTTCTTTCTAACTTTTTTTCTAGACGGGTTGACAAGGGTCTTACCTGGTCACTTCGATTTTTTTCATCTTCTCTAATTTCTCAGGATGATTCCTGAAGTGATTTCGAACTGGTTCTAATATTTGTATTAGAGCATCTGCGATGGCGTTTTTAAGGTCTAGTGGATGGATCTTTCCTTCTCTGTATGATCTTTCCAGTTCAGCGTGGTTTGTGAATGTTTCGGTGCCGCCGTACTTTGGCGGACGGGTTATTGTGAGTTCTTTTGCGTTAGTGAGCACGGCAAGGCGGGCTGTTTCCAATATTGGATTGTTGGTTATTTGCTTCGGTGGGCAATATGCGTTTTTAATTTTTGTTTTTATTTCTTCTTGTGAGTCGTGTACGAAGATACATGTGCTTGGTATGCTTTTGGACATCTTGGAGGCGATTTGTAGGTTCAACGTTGTGTCTTCGTCGAGTTTTTTATTGCTCTTTGCAGGACCCTTAAGTCCCATAAGTAGAGGTGTATGAACACACGAAGGTTTTGGCCAATGTTGCTTCTCCGCGGTATCGCGTGCGAGCATGTGAGCCTTACGTTGTTCTAAGCCCGCACAAGCAACATCGAGTTCCATGTGGAATATGTCTGCAGCTTGCATGCATGGGTAGAATAACCAGGCTGTTTCCATATTGGAGAGGTTCATTTCTCTTCCCATTATGGGGAGTGATCTCCATATGCGTTGTAGTGAGGCGCTTTTGCTTATCCTGATCACTCTCTCCCAGTATCGGATGTCCTCTGCTATGTCAGTTGCCCAAAGGTATTCGACATCTCTTACTCCAAGAGCTGCGAAGCATTCTTTGAAGTACTCACCGCAGAGTCGGATGTTCTCCATTTTGCCTCCAAGCTTGTTGTTAATCCACGAATGCCAATCTGCAAGAAAGATTACGAAATGCAAGCCTGCCTCAACAATGTCTTTGATTTTCGAGCCGCAAACCAATCCTAGCCCAATGTGCATGAGACCGCTTGACTCGAAGCCCCAGTAGGCTCTGGGCCTTTTTTTGGTTTCAAGCAGCGAGTGTAACTCGTCAAGCGTGATGATTTCTACAGTGTTCCTCGTAACAAGATCCAGTCTCCTTTGGATGTCCAATATGGTGCTCTCCAGGGCAATCCTTTAGACATTCGATGACTTAGAACATAAAAGTTCTCTTTATCGCGGGTGTTGTGTGTCCCACGTTACCTAACGCTTAACTTCATGGATGGAACTCTACGCTCTGCTCTGCTAAGCTCTCTCGGACGTGGGGGTTATTGTCACCCGCGCCACCGTGTCCCGTGTTTGGGTATGCTCTCCGTCACAAGCAGGCTTTAGCCAGCTTCGGTTAAGTCCGTCTACACGAGTCTCAAATGGAGAGTCTCGGTGGATTCGTGCTCGTATCATCGCCGAGAAAATAGATGTTGTTTGAAGGGAAAAAGCTTTCTAGTCTATTAAGGCTTCTAAGTCGATCTCAAAGGCAACTGTGGGATTTTCCAACCCGAAGTTGTTTAAGACTTCAGGATGAATTTCTCCTAGAATTCCTATCTCTTCGTTTCTAATGTGGATGCTTGCAGCTCGGCCTTTGAGAAAGCTTGTATGTTCTGTTGCCTTGATTTTCCAATCTCCAATCGCCATGTTTGCGGCAAATGCTTCTGCAGCAGATTTAATCTCAGTGAAGTTAGCCTTGGCATGCGATGACACCGCTACGATGTGTAATCTTCTTTCGCATTGGGTTTCGGTTTTGGCGTTCAATTTAACTATGTCGGAAACTTCAAACAATCTTTGAGGGAAGCTTTCGTGCCTGTTATCTGCAAGATTCTTCATCAGGCCGGGAAGTAAATCTTGTCGCATTATGGTATACTCTGCTGAAACAGGGTTAGCCAATCTGACTTCTTCCTCTTCTTTTCTACGCATCTTTTCACATTGAAGCCTCTCGTTTGTGAGAGTGAAATTCATCATTTCTGTAAATCCAAGGCCGATGGCGATTTGCCTTGCCAAGTTCGCGGTTTTGAGGGCAGGGTGTTGTTCGCCGATAGTGACTGATGACGGAAAGGTGGGTTTTAGCTTGTAGTAGCCATAGCCAATCGCTACTTCTTCCACCAAATCTATTTCGTGGAGAATGTCAATTCGATATGCTGGAATCGCTACTTCAATTACTCCCTTCTCAGTTCTTCTGGCTCCTAGCCTAGATCTCTCTAAACACTCGATGATTTTTGATGTGGGAAGTCGAAGTCCCAAGGTGTTGTTGGTGAAGGTCGTCTTTAGGTTCATCTTTTCGGGGGTTAGGTTTGGTGAGAATCTTGTTTGGCCGGGGTATTCCACTCTGATTCTTTCTATTTCACCACCCATGTCTGCAAGCGAGGTGCAAAGCACATTAAGGCTCTTCTCGACTGCTTCAATATCTGTGCCAGTTACGTCAAGGAACAGATTTCTCGTTTTTTCTTGGATCTTTGTGAGTTCACCGTTGATTATCGGGGGCATAGAAAGCACCTGTTTGTCTCTGTCAATGAGGAGCGGGTAGGTGGGAGACCAATCGATAAGATGTTTGTATGCCATCCCTTTTTCGTGTCTTTCGAGGATTTCTTGGAGGCTCATCTCGTCAGTTTTGTCCAGCGGAATGAACTTGATGCTGTTTGGTTTTGCAGCGGTAAATGTGAAGGGTGGTTTGACAGCGTCGAGGTTATGTACGCCGATGGAAGCTTTTTTTCGGTCTCTGCCTACTCCCCAATGGAGATCCTCTTGCATCTCCATCAGATCAACTACGCCTTCTTCATCGAGCTCCAAGTTGCGCACAACTGCTGCAAGCATAAATGGTCTAACGTTTGAGACTGCTCTGCTGATTTTGAGTGTGATGCCACTGTCGCTTACTTTGTAATTTGGCAGTCCAGTTTCCCATCCTCTCAGACCTTTGAAAGCTCTTGCGACGCCGGCATAGCTGCAGAAGTCGATGCGGTTAGGGTTGAACTCGACTTTCAGGTAGTCTTCTCCTACTTCTTCTATGTCAAAACCTAACCAGGGTATCCACTCAGTTATCTCTGCAAGGGTAAGCTTTCGTCCTACAAACTTGGAGAATCTTTCTTCGTGTAATGTGATTACTGGCATAACGGTGTACTCCTGATCCATTCCAACCGATTGCCATACAATAATCGTATGTCATCGAGTTCAAGTTCAAGCATGGCTATGCGTTCCAAACCTCCCCCCCAAGCTAGCACAGGATATTTTATGCCCATGGGCGCTAGAACTTCAGGTCTGAAGATGCCCATTCCACAGAGTTCCATCCAATGTTTCAGCTTCGGAACATAGACCATTGCTTGTGCTGAAGGCTCTGTGTAAGGGAAATAGCATGGCCAAAATTGAACTTTTTTCAATCCAAAACGGCTGTAGAAAGCCTTCAGTGTGCCCATCAAGTCACGGAATGTTACTGCTTTGTCAACTACGATGCCTTCTATCTGATAGAATTCCGCGGTGTTTTTGTATGTGAGTTGCTCATTTCGATAGACTTTGTCAACTGAGAAAACTTTGATCGGCGGCTTTCTATGCTTCGAGAGATGTTTTATGGTTTCAGAGGTTGTGTGAGTTCTTAATAGAAGTCTTCTGGCTTCGTCGGGGCTCCATTTGTACCTCCACCCTTTGGAGCCGGTCGTCCAACCATCTTCGTGTGCTTTTGCCACGGCGTCTACAATTGTCTTTCTCGGCAGTTTTCCTTCTTTTGGGTTTGAGAGATAGAAGGTGTCCTGCATTTCTCGTGCAGGGTGATCTTGGGGTTGAAATAAGGCGTCGAAGTTCCAGAATGCTGTCTCAACTAGTGGTCCGCGGATCTCCGTGAAGCCCATTTCGAGGAAGATTCTTCTTGCTCGTTCTATTATTTGTTGCAATGGGTGAATTTTACCTGGATAGATTTTTGGACCAGCTGCAGACACGTCGAATTGCCTCAGTTTTGCTTCGCGCCATTTTCCAGTGATGATGAGTTCTGGAGTCAGTTGGCTTACTTCTTTGGCGATTTTAATTCCTTTGTCAATTAGCTTCTGTCCATCTGCTGTGAGTTTCATAGTTCGAATGGTTTCATCTTTGACATAGAGGAGTTTGCGTTTTCGTAGAACTTCAATGATCCTTCTCTTTTCTTTATCTAGATCGTGTGTGACAATCGTGCCCTTTTTCGCTAGGAGTCTGATGACTTCTTCGTCTGTGCCTTCTTTTGTTTCTTCAGAGGCTCTTAGGATTTTTTCTTTTCTTGAGAGTGTGGCCCAGTTCTTTTTGCGTAGCCATCCTAGGGCTATTGGTACGAGTGATTTCTGTAGCTTTGCGTTATTTACTGCCTTTTCAATCTTTGCAGTTCCACCTAGGCGGATCAATGACTTAATCAGGCGGCGCTCGGGTAGTCCTTTCTCCTCGTAAGTCCGTCCTTCTTCATTCAGGGTGATTATGGTCCTTTTCTGCTCTTGCAGTTGAACAAGTTTCTTGTTTGACAGTTTCAAAGCAGCTCGCATTACAGCTGCGTGAGCAAGTCCGCTGGTTTCTGCGATTTCTTCAACAGTGCCTTTACCATCAAGTTTCCTAAGGGCTTGTAGTGTTTTCTGATCGTGTTCTCGAAGTTCAACCACAGTTGTTGCCTCCTATGTAACTAGGATTTGTTTTATTGTAGTTTGTTATCATTTGGATAAAAAGCCTCCAGTTGCATCTAACGTTTTGGGATGCCTTGTTTTGGGGAGACGCAGAAGCTTGTTGGAGATTAGTGAAATTGGCGGGGCATCCCTCGCACCGCCATAATTGTACACGATCAAGTTGTTTATCCATTATACCGTTATTGTTGTTCCGATTTCTTCGCCTTGTATTGCGAGTTGGATGTTTTCTGGGTTGAACCCGTTCACTATGATGGTCTTGATTTTGGCTTCTTGGAGGATTTTGACAGCGATTGGATCTAGAATTTGGTGTATTCCTGCTTTGTGGCGATTTTGGCTGAGAAATTGTGCTAGGTCTTTGAAGGTTATTCTGTCCAGTTTTTCTGCGTCTGGATATTTCTTCGGGTCTTTTGTGTAGATGCCTTTCTGATCTGTGGCTTTAACAAGCAGTTGGGCTTCAATTTTCTGTGCTATTAGGGCAGCGACGGTGTCTGTTGTCATTCCAGGCTTTAGTCCCCCTAAGACGACGATGTTTCTCTTTTTCAGAGTCTTTAAAACATCATCTATCGACGTGCTTATGTTCTCTCTTCCGTCTGCATCTAGTTTCAAGGTGAAGAGTAGGGCGTACAGTCTTGAGACTTCTATTGCTAGCCAATCTTGGGCGTCTTCTGTTAGTCCCAGTTCTCCTCCAACTCTGATAAACTGCCGTGCCAGCGCGCCACCTCCAACAACTACTATCACTTTGCGCCCTTTCGTTCCAAGGCCCTGCAGCAGTTCTACATATTTGCCTATGAGCCTTGGGTTTGTAGGCGAGGCTACGATTGAGCCCCCGATACGTAATACTATAACCATGTCTGGGTGTTTCTTCGACAGCTACTTAAGCGATTTTCGGCATTGTGACCGCTCTTGAAGAAACCAGTCTTCAATTTCGAGTAAGATTGCCTTTCAGAGCTGCGTCTGCACGCAAGTCTTATGAGAATTGTATCTGTGGAAAGGAGTATCATGTTGGGGTTGGTTAAGGGGCTTTTCAGCTTATCTATGGGTTCACTTTCGAAGAGAAGTTCTCTTTTCACATTGATGAATATTGTCTATTTCGGGTCACTCTTTGTAGTTGCATTGATGACGGGACAGCAAAGTAGGTTACTCAACGAATGGATGGTGGGTGAAAGTTCGGGGGAGGTTAATAATGTGGTCATCTTGTTTGTAGATATTTTTCTTTTCAACCTTGTTGTGAGTGGCTTTATGTTGCTCACAGTGACAGACTTGTTCCTTTTTCCTCTTCCAGTTGGCATGCTCGTGTTCAGAGCATCCTTGTGGGGGTCTTTGTTGAGTCAGCTGCCGACTCCTGTTTTCTTAGCCACTTTCCCAACGCTTTTGCTTGAAGGCGAGGCGTACGTAATAGTTGCGGTGGCTGGGATTAATCTGGGTTTGTCGTGGCTTAAACCGAATTGGGTTAGTGAGAGTGGAGGTTCTAGGCGAGACGCTCTAGGACAGGCTGTGAGAGAGTGTGGATATCTCTACGTGTTAGTGACGATGTTGCTTCTGGCGGCTGCTGTTGTCGAAACCTTCACCCTATACTTGCTAAAATAGTCGTCTATGCAGTTAAGGAAATCAAACAAGAGGAGCCCCCTTTTGACGTACGCCCTAACAGTTTCATAATTGCTTGTGCATGCATAAAAGCCACTTAGATTCCCTTTACAATATTACCGACAATTGTGCTGTTATCACCACACTACTCTGAAGAACTATCTCTTCAAGTCAGAAAGGTATTCTCTGTTGTGTCGTGGAAGTATTATTCTACTCAAAAACGGAAGGATTTATTAGCATTGAAAGATTATTATAGATAATTGTGCATCGTGGGTGAAGGCTTTTGGAGAGGCTAAGGAGGAAATGGGTTTCCATAACGCTCTTATCCATAGTGATTCTAGTTGGCTTGCTGGTTGCCTTCAGACTGACCGGAACATTACCAGAACCACAAACACCAATAAGCGTACTGGCTGAAGCGATTTCTTGGCAAATTGACAGACCCACCATGTCTGTTGGGATAAAAGATACTGTTAAGAACCTCTACGAAAATGAAAACATATCAATGATTTTCACAATTGATATAGACTCCTACGATGAAGAACACGGCTTCTATGGCGGAGACGACATCGTACCTTTTTCTGTGAAGGTTAACTGCTCTGTGGCGAGAGGGTTTGTGGAAAGAGTTGACCTCTTCCTAAGGGATGAGAGCAATAAGACTCAGGTAATGTTGCCGTACAATCTTCCAGTTCCTTTCAGCGAACGGCTCTTTAACCTTTCCGTTGAAGAATGGGCTCATGCCTTTTCCCGTGTTTATCCTCCAGAGGGATTTAAAGAGAAGCTGATATCACAAATTCCTTGAAGTCTTATTTGAAGACTGTTGGAGTAGATCAGCCAAGCAGCGTCAGATTGTCAAATGTCTTTGCTTGGATTCTTCGAACCCCAAATAATCAAAGCCACCAAATGGAGGTCACCCTTGAACTCACCTACTGGGATCAGACTGCTTACAAGAAGATCGTAGCACCAATCATCTTGAACATAGTTGCCGATGAAGACAACAGCTTTGAAACTGCGAGAGTAGTAAACAAGGGCCACCATAAAGCCTATGTCCATATCTGGGACGACCCAGAAGACTACTACAAAATCTGGCTGGAGAATCGAGAGACTGTAACAATGCAGTTATCTCCTCAAGTATCCGTCGATTTAGACTTGTATCTGTATGACCCTAGCCAAAACCTCGCTGCAAGTTCGAATTCAACACAACTTGGATTTGTCGAGCAAATCACTTACACAGCCAATCAGCCAGGCTGGTGGTCTATCCGAGTTGTTCTCATAGGTGCAGGCTTTGACGTATACTCACTTTCTCTAGAAGGAGGTTCAACCTAATGAGAAGAACCATAGTTATTGTGACATTGGTTATATTGCTGGTGGTGATGCAGGTAAGCCGGATGGAGAGGCGAGAACTTTCATATTCTACGTGAAAGGATGCTCCTATACGATAACTGATTAGAAACTCCACATGCTCTTTTTTCTGTTTCTCTTTATATATACCCCACCCGATACTCTAATTATGTACGTAGAACGGGCAACGTAAAAAAGGAGGCGTTTACGGGAGATATCCTCAGATTTCTCGTGTGCGTGCATTCTGAGTCAATTTTTCTCGGAGTATTTTGCAAAAACTGTATGGCGCGCGCAGGTTTTCCGTTAACTTCTGGCGCATTTTTTCAGTTGTTGTTTCATGAAGGCGTATACTACGTGGGGTGAGGAGGGTCAAGCTATGTTTAGGGAATATGCGAAAATAACTCTCCATTCTCTTAAAAAAATGTTTGCATAGTATATTCAAAAACCGAAAAAGCTAGGATTAGTCAACACTTGTGCGCGAACTGCATATTTGTAAAGCACGCAGGATCAAGAGTGTAAAGGCTACGTATAGTCCGAAACGTATGTAACTATATACGACAAGTATTCCGTTTAGCCCAGGAAAAACTGCTAACACCCATACGAAATCTGAAATTATAAGGCAGGTAAAGCCTAAGCCAAACAATTGAAACGGCTTCTTCCCTGATGATATATATTCTTTGAAGCAGTAGAATATTACGATAATTTTTAAAGTGGCATAAGCGATGTCAAACCAATTGAGCAAAATGGTTCTCTCCTCCTGTTCTAAAGAATGGATTTAAATAAAAGATTTTCTAAATATATATGCGCGCATATATACAGGGGGAATTATGGATGAGTGGTGTAATTTTAAGGAATGTTTATTCTCGGACGGTTATAATGACTGCTATGATTTTCGTTGCTCTCAACGCCTTCTTACCACTCAATTTTTCGCTTCAAGCTGAAGCAACTAAGTACCCCTTCAAACTGGTAATAGCTCTGGAAAAGACAGTTTTCAAGCTTGGAGAACCAGTTTATGTAACATGGATCTTAACCAACATCGGTGAAGAAAACGTTACATTATACCACAGCGCTGATAGTATGTTTGATTTCTTAATTCGAGACGAAAACTTCATTCACGTTTATAGATACGCGTTCGACTATGGTTGGGCTGCTATTTACTTTCCGTTTCCGCCAATCGAGCCTGGTGGTAACTGGACAGAGACACGCATCTGGGATCCAACCTATGTACCGCTTGGTACTTATTATGTGTCTGGAATTTTCTATAGTCCTACCTATGGGCTAACAATTGAGACATCTGCTATAAGAATAACGATTCTCGGAGGATGACTGTTTGAAGCAAATAAAAGGCATACTTCTGCTTCTAATTATTGTCTCTGCATTCGACTATATCTTCCTGATGACGCCTGTTTCTTATGGCTCAAGTGATGAATTTGGCGTAGAAGATAAATTTCACGTTGAAAGCAAATTTGAATCTCAGCTTTGGGAGAAGATACAGGCATTTCAGTCTAATGGAACAACGAAGGATCTCTCATTAATAATCTGGCTAGTTAAGAATGAGCGCATCACTGGGATGCAGATTGGACAGCTTAAAAATTACGCGTCGTTTCTCTTCACGAGTAATCATAGTGCAACTGTGTATTCCGTGCTTGATGTTTTACCTATAGTGATTGCTAAAGTGTCAGCCTTTGAAGCTGAAAAGATAGCGGGCTACGAATTTGTTGAAAGTATTGGCGATGGAAACAGAATAGGTTATGCTACTCTGGATGTAAGTAGGCGAGCGATTAAGGCTGACGATGTTGAGACTACTTATGGATACGATGGTAATGGAATAAAGATAGCCATACTTGACACGGGGATAAACAGCAACCATCCGGATCTCGACGATCTTGATGATGATCCTGATACAAATGATCCTAAAGTTATAGATGAGGTGTCATATGTCGATCGCGATGATAATGGAATACCTGATGAGGGTCCACAGGATGATTTTGGACACGGAACCCTCGTAGCTGGGATAGCAGCTGGAACGGGAAGTCAGAATAGCATGCTTAAGGGTATTGCACCCGGAGCATGGCTTCTGAATATCAAAGTGATGAATTTAACGTGGTTTGGAGATATTCCAACAGGCCGTTTTCAACGGGATGATGTCATAAATGGAATTGACCATGCTTTAGTTCAAGGGGCGGATGTTATCTGCATGTCTCTTGGGGAGCCTGGTGGTGATGGAACCAGTAGTTTATCGAGAGCTGCTGATTATGCTGTCGAGGCTGGTGTTGTCGTGGTTACCGTTGCAGGTAACAGTGGACCTGGCGCGGAGACGATTAATGCACCGGGTGACGCCTTTAATGTCATAACTGTTGGTTCTGTCAACGACGGGGGCACGGAGTATATACAGAACGATGTGCTTGCAAGTGGTAGTAGTCGTGGTCCGACGAAGGAAAACGTCTCATTATCACGCCCAAAACCTGATGTTGTCGCGCCAGGTGTAGGCATAATTGCACCTATAGACAGTAGCGCCGCTTATTGGCAAACATATCCTGAAAATCGTGTTGGAAGCTTCTATGCAAGCATGGATGGCACTTCAATGGCTGCCCCTCATGTTGCAGGCACAGCTGCCTTGATGCTAAATGCAAACCCTAATCTTTCACCAGCTCAGGTGAAGGCAATACTGCGGCAGACAGCAAAACTGAATACTCATCTCAACGGTCTCGGTGTAAATGATAGAGGCCATGGAATAGTTGATGCTTATGATGCCGTTGAACTATCGACAAATGTACATGACATACCCTTAGACCAAATGTATGACCCGTTCAGTGTGAAAACACTAGAACATCGAATTGATGACTGGTCTGCGGACTATCTAACCTTTGATGTTGATTCACCTAATCTAGGACGCGGCTTCAGTATCTCATCTGTAAACTGTCATTACGGGTTTTTATGGACTTGGACAAGCCATACACTTCTGAGCAATTTACGTGCTCCATTTGTATGGATCAATGGCATATGCTATAATCTAGGATTGAACCTGAACGAATATCTATTCAGTGGACCGCACATATTCGCACTCGGCGAAGGTTATGTCTGGCTACGAGCCCTCTTCAAAGTGAACGGTGTTATGGTCAAATATGAATCCAGGATGGGTGTAGAGGGTATGGGTATGAGCTTTTTCATAACAATCTCTGGAGCTTCATCACAAAAGACTCTGATATCTATCAACCCCGAGATATGGGATCCCAGCAACTTTCCCCAGCTACGATCAACAAACGAAATTATCTACTACGAGAGAAAAGTTACAGGTGACACAGATCTAAACATAAGAGACCTAGCTCACGCTGAATATCTCGAAATAGATCAAATTGATATGGATGCAGTGTGGATAATAAGGGACGACTACACTGGCAACAACCCTGATTCTGCATTAAACGACGAATACACATACAATAGAGACATCTTGGTTTGCTATCAAGGAACCTCGAGCAATAATGTAGTATGGATATATCGAGAACCTGATGGTTTGCCTACTCCGAATCCACCACCGTCAAACCTTGCCACGCCTGATGGACCTGACGGGTACAGCCGACAAACATATCCATACACAACAAGCTCATCCAGTTCTGGCAATACTATTCACTACGAATTTGATTGGGGAGACGGATCCAGAACATGGACAGACTGGTATGACTCTGGCGCAACCGCAACTGCGGAACATTCTTGGACTTATTCAGGAACCTATTATGTTAAGGTTCGTGCAGAAGACTCTAATAATGCATGGAGCGATTGGTCTGAAAGCCTCACTGTCACTCTCAGCGGCATGGGTTGTCCAACATTGTACGTATGGAACGGCACAGATTTTATAGTCGACAACAACCTTCTCACTGGATCTGCAGGCAGCAACGGAACTGAGGTTGAAGATTATTACAGGCTAGAACAAGATCTTGTCCCCTTCTATGAGGGCTACTTTAACTCCTATTACTCTCTGCTGATAAGCGAGTTTCAACAAGAACATTCATACCTAGACGAAGTCAGTCTATTCGCTGTGGATCATCAGGCAAATGTCAGCGTGGCAGTAAGCCCTACAGGAGAAATACTGACCTATCAAAATCCCTATGCTCCCATCACTGCAGTTGACGAAGCTAATGTTTCTTGGCTGGATGAACTCAGCAGCATCGATAGTGACTACTACGAAAGTTGTAACGGTAGCTTTCTTGTCCTGAACTTCGGAGAGGTTAATTCCTCCTTCGCAAAATTCATAGTGAGGGCTGATCCGCCCCCCGATGGTCCTCCAACGAAGAAATCGATTCACATCCAAGTCCTAAATGCCTCTGAGAGCTGGGTTGACGTTGTTTCAATTATTCCACGAGCCTATTGGGCGACTGACATCATAGACTTGTTAGACTATCTGCCTTCAGAAGGAGAACTTATTGTGCGCCTCTACTTCACCGACAATCACAGAGTTGACTTCGTAGGCTTAGACACGACACCTCAGGCAGAGATTGATGTTGAAGACGCCTATTTGCTGTTGGCATACCATTCCAGTGAAGGATTTGTCACATCAGAATTGGCCAGTGATGATGATGTCTACGCAGAACTGGTACCTGGTCAACAGATAACGTTATTGTTTGCCGCAGCCAAGCCGGATGAAGAGGCGAGAACTTTCATATTCTACGTGAAAGGATACTACACGATAACCAGTTAGAAAATTCCACTCTCCTTTTCTCTGGGCGCGCAAGCTATAAATAGACTTGTGCTGAAAATCAATCAAAACATTCGTTCATGAGGTGTCGTTGTTGGGTAAGTTAGATAAGCCTGTCTTGGAAGCTCTCCAATCCTCTTCGAAACCATTGACATTGGCAGAGATTGCTCAAAGATTGGACAAGCCGGAGAAAGCAGTTTACAGAACCTTGAAGAGACTATTTGAAAAGGGAAAGATAAATTCTAAAGGTCGACAGTACACAGTTGTTACAGAGTAGATAAGCTCTCTATTGTGCGTTATCAACGGTGGTAATCATTATCTATATCTCCCACAATCAACATAGCGAATCATCTATCTGCTTGGAGCTGACAACATGAAACCCCTCCCCAAAAAGATCGCCTTCCTCGCCATCGAAAGAAGATGGCAGGACAAATGGGAAGAGTGGGGTATTTACCATTTTGACTGGAAGGATCGCTCCAAGCCTACATTCACCATTGACACTCCACCACCTTACCCAAGTGGCGAATTCCATATGGGTAATGTCCTTAACTGGACTTACTTCGATATTATTGCACGATACAAACGTATGTGCGGCTTCAACGTTTTTTTCCCCCAAGGTTGGGACTGTCACGGTCTCCAAATCGAACGCAGGGCGGAAAAGGAATATGGAATAAGCAGGTCTGGCACTCCTACAGCCGAGTTTATCGACTTCTGCAAGAAGTTTGTGGGTAATTATATAGATGTCATGAAGACTGCGATAAAGCAACTTGGATGCAGCAATGATTGGACAACAGAATACAGAACTATGGATCCTGACTACTGGCGCCGAACCCAACTAAGCTTCATACTATTATACAAAAAAGATTTTTTCTACCAGGGAACTCACCCGGTGAATTGGTGCCCCAGCTGCGAAACAGCAATAGCTGACGCCGAAGTGAAATATGAAACTCACCAAGGATCCTTGAATCACATCAAATTCCCACTGAGAGAGAGTGGTTTCCTAACGATCGCCACAACGCGACCAGAACTAATACCCGCGTGCGTCGCCGTGGCTATTAATCCTGAAGATGAGCGATACAAGAAACACTTGGGTGAAGAGATTCACGTTCCAACTACAAGCCGCACCGTTAAAATAATCGCGGATGAGATGGTTGACCTGGAATTCGGCACCGGAGTCGTGATGATATGCACCTACGGTGACAAGGCAGATGTGAAAACTGTTGCCAAGCATAAGCTTCCTAAGATTTCAATCCTAACCCAAGATGGCAGACTCAACCCTGAAGCAGGTAAGTATGGGGGCTTGTCCGTTAAAGAGGCGAAGAAGTCCATGGTTGAGGATCTGAAGAAGCAGAACCTGCTGGTGAAAGTCATTCCTATTCAACAGGAGATCGGTCTCTGCGACCGCTGCGGCACTCCTATTGAAATATTGGAAACAAAGCAGTGGTTTATGAAAAGCCGTGTATTGACTGATCGAGTTGAAAAGACAGCTGACTCTTTAACGTGGTTTCCTGACTACATGAAGACTAGGCTTATTGACTGGGCGAAATCCCTTGACTGGGACTGGGTTGTGAGCCGTCAACGGGTGTTTGGCACACCAATACCTATATGGTATTGCGAGAAATGCAACGAGGTGATACTGGCTGATGAGAGTTGGCCTCCAATCGACCCGAAGCTGGAAGATCCTAAAATTGAGAAGTGCCCAAAGTGTGGGCATGAGAAGTTTATTCCTGAGCGAGATGTCTTCGATACTTGGATGGATTCATCGATAACGTGTGCAGTGCATGCGGGGTGGCCTGATGGATCAGACGAAGAGTGGCGGAGGCTCTTTCCGGCAGACCTTCATCCATCGGGCACTGACATCATACGTACGTGGGCCTACTACTTGATGATCCGTCACCTGGCTCTTTTTGACGAGACACCTTACAAGGCGTGTTTGATTAACGGTATGGTTCTTGGCGATGATGGACGGAAGATGAGTAAGAGCCTTGGCAACTATACCAGTACTCCCGAAGTCTTCGAAAAATTTGGTGCGGACACAAGCAGGCAGTGGGCGGCAGGTGGCGGTATAACTGGATCGGATATTCCGTTCCGTTGGCCGGATATAGAATATGCGTGGCGGTTTCAGATTAAGCTGTGGAACGCGTCTCGCTTCGTGAGTCTTTTATTGGAAGACTATAAACCTGGTGAGGTTCCTGAGCTGACGCCTTTGGACAGTTGGCTCTTGGCGAAGATGGATCGCGCCACTTTCAGAGTTGCTGAGGCGTTGGAGAAGTGCCAATTTAACAGGGCTGTGGAGGAGATTAGAAACTTCGCTTGGCATGATCTTTGTGACAATTACATAGAAGCCGCTAAGCATAGGCTTTACAGAGGGGAAATCTACGGAGAGGAGAAGCGGAAAGCCGCTCAATACACCCTCTACTCTGCTCTCTTTCGCGTCCTTCAACTCTTCGCTCCGATTGCCCCGCACATCACCGAGGAGATCTATCAAACAATGTTCGCGGAGGACATGAACTGGAGAAGTGTGCACTTGTCGCCGTGGCCTGAAGTGGATAAGGGAGGAATCGATGAGGTCGCCATAGAAAAAGGGGATCTTCTAATCGCAGTGATTGGGGAGATCAGACGGGAAAAGGCGAGAAAGCGATTACCCCTGAACTCCGCAGTCAAAGAACTTACAGTTTACGCTGGAACCAAAGGGAACGCAGAGACGTTGCTGGGTTCGTCTGAAGATATAATGGGCACCTGCAAAGTTGAGAAGATCAACATACTGACTGTTGAAGGTGAAGGCGTTGCCGTTCAAGGCTACGCAGACGTGCATCTAACCGGCATATAATCGGGCTGCCTATAATGTAGCCAGTGACTTCTCATAATCTACAACAATGAATTTTTTTCCCTTTTTGACGATCTTATGGTCCTCTCTTTCGAGAAGTTTCCCTTGAAACTCTGCTCCACCAGGATACTTCGGGTTTATGATTCCACCCTTCTTCAAAGTCCGCCAGTACGGAGTAACGTTCTTCACACCTCTTTCCCTTTCTTCTTCAGCAGCATTTGCTGCAATCCAAGCAAAAATCCCCGTAGTTAAAGGGCATCCAATGGTTGCTCCATGTTTCTTCGCCAGAACCGCGCGAATTTCGCCGATCGTTATGACTTTTCCTTCAGGCACCCCTTTCATCAATTCGTCAACCTCCAAAGGAGCTGGAATGACCATGGTACCTATGCCCCATCTCTTACTCATTTTGTCACCGATCTTCTCCACTCTTGGAAGATCCCTGCTATCCCTTAGCTTTTCAGACCAACTCTTCTTTTTAGGCAAAGTGAAGTACACCCAAGACTGGTCCCTCGCGTTCGTCTAATAAACATTGACGCAACACGTTCAGGTGGATACATGCATCTTTGCGGTTATGTGTGCTTTTTTGTGAATTTCCATTTGTTTCACAGTCTTAGACCTTGGCAACGACGACGAATTCATAGTAAATGCCACGAATGATGAGGAAGAGATAAAAAAAGATACTCTCAGCTGGCTTCGAATACATCTGCATGCATGCACGCTTCGATGGTTAAACCAAGCTTGCGCATGAAATTCATTTTTTTGGGCGGTAATGTGATTCAGAGCAATCAGCACAAATCTCTTTATCCCGTCCAGACTCTTTGTGACCCATCTTGCAGGGTTGATATTCTCCATTACTCGTTCTGACGTGATAATTGCATGGTTCACAGCATCCTTTTGATTTGTCAGTATCACTCAAAAACTCTCGGAATACTCTAGAACGCTCGCTCTTTCTAGCGCTCTCGGCTCTATCTTTTTCAGTCTTCTCAATCTTATCTTGGGCTTCTCTAGCCTTCTTAGCCCTGTCTTTTTCAGCCCTCTCAGCGCGCTCATTCGCCTTTTTACTCATCTGATCACCTCATCTTATTCTAGTAGGAAAGGATTTAAGACCATCGCGCACGCACGAAGTGTATTTTCCAGTCTTTTTTGGACCGTTGATATTTGGGGGTTAGATGGCGAGCGCATATTCACAGTCATACGGCTTTGGCTACGATGTTCATGTGCGTTAACGGGCTCATTGGTTGAAGTGTTGACGCGCGCGCTATTTTTTGTTCCCCTTGGGATCTTTGCATTATTAAATCATTGAGGGTGCAGAAATGCTAGGATCAAGGAGCAGAACTATCTTGCCATAATGTTTTAGTGACTTTCGACCAGGTTCTGTCCTCTGATACTTCACTTTTCGAGCGGTCGCATCTATCTGAATAAGATCGTTTGACATCAATAAACTCAAGTATTGCTTTGATTGTTTGGAACTCATATTACAATGAGAAATAATGTTCGTCCAACAAGTTGATTCCCGCGATTTCCTCAGAATCTCCGCTACGATCTCGAATCTGCTACGGTTTCTATCGGACGCATTTCTCGTTCTTAACATGCTATACTACCTTTTAGGAATGCTTTTTCTCGCCATTTCTTTTTCCAACTTTCCCATCCCGTCTTTACGAGCTTTTCTCTAAACTCGGGTCTTTCCGCAACCCATTCTAGAAATGTCCAAAAACGTCTTTTATCTTCAAGCCTTTCTACTGGAACCCCCATCTCCCTGCACCATCTTAGGTAGCCTCGTTCAACCTTTTCTTGGAGTTCACCTGTGACTTCCACTTCTTCCACCTTGAATCCCCGTTCTCTCAAGTATCTGCGTATGCTGGAGAGAACATATCCTGAGCATACCTTGAAGTTGGTTTCCACGTCAGGCTGCATAACCTCAACGATTTTATCAGCGATTTTCACTGCATCATCCAGATATTTTTTGTTCTCGAAGTTAGGCGGCTGGAAGGATGAAATTGGAATCCTGCGTTCCATATATCTAGGGTCTGGAAGGTTAAGATTAAGAGCGCCAACTACTACACCTAATATGAGATCGCCCCACCCAGCACCATCTATCAAAATCACTTTTTTAGACATAGATTTTCACATCCATATTTACGCGCGCTTCATCTAACACTCACTTCTTTGCTATTTTAAATAAAAACTAGAAGTAGCGGAGTACATCTCTCGCGCGCGCTATCCGAAAATACGTGCGAGCGCCCATGACCAACGTAGTAAGCCTCTTGTTCACACATCTATTCTGCATTGGCGACCCATGTTTCTATGGCTTCTTCGACAGCCTTGGATAGGTCACCCTTTCTTCCGCCAAACCTCTCGATGGTTTTGAACCTGAGCTTCTTTTCCAGTTCATCAGAGAGCTCTACGCTGATTCTACCCATTTCAATTAGCACCCGCCATTAATTTTTTGTTTTTTTAGTTTTTTCCACGATTCGGCCGTGTCAGATGTAGTTCCAATAAGCAAATTGCCAGATGCTAAGTTTTACGTTCGTTTTTGTTATCATTTTCAATCCACCTTAAATTCGCTTATCCACATAACATATTATGCGCTTACTAACTTATAAGGCTATTGGTTTAAGCGTTTAAGCGCTAAAGATATCTGGAAACATAAGCGATTAGCGCGCGTAGTTTTTTGCTAAATTTCTGTTCGGAACCAAGCTGAAAGCTATTATGGAAAAACACGTTTTCAACACACCCCTCGCACTAAGAGGCGTCATGGGGTTAGCGGTATAGAAAGTCTAAAGCCTTTTCTAAGAACGCAATGACGAGACTGCCGAGAAAGACTGCTTGGGCAGCAATAACGCAAGGAGAAAGAATCTGCTCATTCTGAGGGTTTTGCACTAGCCGCATAATGAGGGTTCTTAGTCCCGCATGTTCCACAGAATTTCTCCATTATGACTACAGGTTTCTTGCATTTTTCGCAATCATTTATCAATTGCTTACCACAATTCGTGCAGAACTTCTTCGCCAAGTTATCTGTCCCACATGAGCATCGAACCATAGTTTATAACTCCATTTTGTGTGAATATGCTGCTCCGCGTTTTTAAGTTATTCTAAAATATTAACTTTTGCATCAAGAGATTCTGTGGGAGTTTCAGACATTAAGAGCCTAGGGCCATACGTTAAAACTCAGTGAAGAGACTACCAAGAAATGCATGCAGAATCCAAAAGTGTGGAGGATGAGATTTGAACCCCGGACAAATGGAGATATCTCCCGCAACTTTCCCCCTTTTTCTTCATATCAGGCGCGCACAAGTTTTAGCTGAAGTTGCTTGGAATCCTAAATGTCTCTTTTATCTGCAATCTGCGAATCTGCAGAAATGTTAAATTGTGATGAGAAGCACTTGGAATTAGTGATCTATTTGACTGAAACTGTAATGGTGCACAAGAAAAAAAGTCAAACCGTAATGGACCTATGTTTTGATATTAAAGGCCAAACAGCAATAGTAACAGGAGCATCTAGCGGCTTAGGTGTCACATTTGCTGAGTCTCTAGCCGAAATCGGTGTGAACCTAGTGATCGCCGCTAGAAGATATGAAAAGCTTGTCAAGGTAGCTGAAGACCTGTCAGACAAATACAATATTACGGTAATTCCTGTTAGGACAGACGTAAGCCGAGAGGATCAAGTGATCAACATGGTGAAAGCCGCTATAACGAATTTCGGATCCTTGGAAATTCTGGTTAACAACGCTGGTATAGCTACTATAAGTCCATCTATCGACATAAGCTTGAGTGAGTGGAAAAAGGCCATAGACGTCAACTTGACAGGAGTTTTCTTATGCGCGAGAACCGCCGCACGTGAAATGATAAATAGAAAATATGGAAAAATCGTGAACATTGCTTCCATTTACGGGGCTGTAGGTGATATATTCCACGCCGCGCCCTATTACGCATCTAAGGGAGCGGTCATAAACCTGACGAGAGCTCTTGCCGTGGAATGGGCATCTTACAAGATAAACGTGAACGCCATCGCACCTGGCTTCTTCCCAAGCGAGATGACGGGATCAATCTTCCAAGATGAAAAGGCTTTGAACTACATTATTTCGAGAACCGCGCTTGGAAGGACAGGAGAACCATTAGACCTGAAGGCAGCACTCATCTACTTAGCCTCTCCAGCTTCTAATTATGTTACTGGACAAACACTATTCGTTGATGGTGGATGGACAGCACTTTGAGAAAAGTGCCAAGGGGCAAGATTTGAACCGACGCCATTTGGAGATATCACCCGCTACTCCCCTTTTTTCTATCGAGATTGGACAGATTAAGGGAAAAACAAGGCGCGCGCGCATCGTGTTTAACGAAAGAAATAATAGATAGTCATTAGCCTAAATGCGCACGCGCCTAAAAGTTAGAAAGGGAGGTTGAAAAATGTTATCCCAAATACCTATAAAACTGGAGAGAGTCTCAAAGAAGTTTCTCGACCGCGAAATATTGCGAGTGGCTGTGATAGCTGAACTGGATGCAATAAGTTTGTATGAGCAGCTGGCTGCTGTGACAGAAAACGAAGAAATCAAGAAGATTCTATTGGACGTGGCCAAAGAGGAGAAGACGCACGTGGGAGAGTTCCAAACCTTACTGCTGAAGGAAGATAAGCAGCAAGTTGAAGAGTTAGAGCATGGCAAGGAAGAGGTAGAGGAGATGCTTGAATGACCGAGCTGAGACAGGTTTACAGATGCAACATATGCGGCAACATCGTCGAAGTCATCCACACCGGAGTAGGACAACTTGTCTGCTGCGGTCAACCCATGGAACTGCTCAAAGAAAAAACCGAAGACGTCGGCCTGGAAAAACACGTCCCAGTAATAGAAAGGATCGGCAACAAAGTAAAAGTCAAAGTCGGTAGCGTCCCACATCCCATGGAAGAAAAACACTACATTGAATGGATACAAATAGTCGCTGATGACATATCCTGCAGAAAATTCCTAAAACCAAGACAAAATCCGGAAGCAGAATTCGAAACGACCGCACGGAAAATCGAAGCGAGAGAATACTGCAACATCCATGGGCTATGGAAAGCAAAATAGAAGCAGACAGTTGCTGCAAACACTTTCAGCACCATCCCCTTTTTTATGAACCAAAAGCATAGTTGTTAAATCTGAAAAGACCAAAACACATTGTGTGACTCAATGAAGAAAAGAGTCCTGTTCATTTGCACACGCGCGCGCATAAAGATTCTTGTGACCGAGGAAAAGATTGAAAGACTAAATGAATATAAGAAATGGTTACACAATGAAAGCAAAGGCGTTAAGGAAACTATTCAAGATTGAAAACAAACCAAAACGACCAAGTTTGGATTAAGCGAGATTATGAGAATTGTAGCGGATGCAGAAGATGCGAGATTGCTTGTTCACTTTATCATGAAGGGAAAATTTGGCCTGAAGCTTCAAGAATAAGGATTTTCATGTTAGTCCCAGGCGTTGAGATTCCCCATTTATGCTTCCAATGCGAGGATTACCCGTGTGTTGAGGCATGCCCAACAGGCGGTCTATTTATAAATAGTCAAACTGGTGCAGTAAACGTTGATGCTTCGAAGTGTACTGCATGTGGTCTATGCGTAAAGGCTTGCCCAGGAAATGTTCCACACCTTCATCCTGAAGGAAACTACATTGTCATCTGCGACCTGTGTAATGGAAAGCCAAAATGCGTCAAAGCATGCCAAGAAGGTCGATGGAACGCTTTAACGCTTACTCCAAGAAAAAAGGAAACCTCCTTAAAGGCTTTAGCCAAAACACCACAAGAACTCACATATGAAGTTGCCAAACAACTTCTTGGAGAAGAAACCGCAAACGAGGTGATAGGTCGATGAGGGGTTACGCTGGAAAATTCTTAGAGATAGACCTTTCCAACGGAAACATTGAAAAAACAAAGTTTCCAAACGAAGTTTTAAGAGATTATATTGGTGGAAGAGGTCTAGCCGCAAAGGTTTTGTGGGATAGACTTGGCAAAAAATGGGACACAGTAGATCCACTCGGCCCAGAAAACATTCTACTAATACTTACCGGTCCATTGACAGGATATTTCCCTGGAACAAAAGTTTGTGTTTCAGGAAAGTCGCCTCAAAGCAACGGTGTAATAGGCTCAACGGTTGCAGGCGAGTTTGGAGTAGACCTAAAATGTGCGGGTTACGACGGTCTGATAATAGTTGGAGAGGCAGAAAAGCCATGCTACATATTCATGTGCGACAACCAAGTCGAAATTAAAGACGCCTCGCCTATCTGGGGCAAAAAAGCGAGAGAAACTTTACGTTTTCTAGTTAAGAAGTCAATTGAAGAAATTAAAGGTCTTCGGCCAAACTATGGAGAAGTAAAGGAACCGTCAATTCTATATGTTGGGCCAGCAGGAGAAAACAGGACTAGGGTTGCAGCTGTCGTCGCAAAGTATGCGCACGGAGCGGGTTACGGTGGATACGGCGGAGTAATGGGAGCCAAAAACCTAAAGGGAATTGTCGTAAAGGGGTTTGGTCCACTGCCCGGCGTATATGATGAAGAAAGAATGCTGAGTCTAGCCCAAGAATTTTCAGAAAGAATTTTTGAGAATGAAGGGTTCAGACGCTGGGGAACTGGAGGAGGAGGCTATTTCTTTGGAGCCGAAACAAGTTCTGAGCCTATCAGAAACTGGCAAAAAGAATGGCATGACAAGGAAAGCTACAAGCGAGAAGAATTCGACAAGTACTGGGTTAAAAAGTACTGGGGAGACTTCGGATGCCCGATGACATGCCTGAAGCTTGCAGTGCTTAAATCTGGGCGGTATAAGGGGGCATTATGCGACAATCCAGACTACGAATTTGAGGCTTATCTGGGAACCAACCTTGGAATATTCACTCCAGAAGAGAACATCTACTTATCCTATGTTAGTAACGAGCTTGGCTTGTGCGGAATTCAGGGAGGAGCAGCCTTAGGATTCGCAGCAGAACTCTACGAGAAAGGAATACTGACAAAGGAGGATTTAGATGGAATAGAGCTTGAATGGGGGAATGTGGAAGCCTTCACAGCTCTAGCTGAGAAAATAGCCTCTAGACAGGGAATCGGTGACATTCTGGCCGAGGGTGTTTATAGAGCAGCTTTAAAGCTTGGGGGAATTAAAGGTGTCGACCTTCTGAAGTATGCTGTTCACGAGAAGGGCGTAGCTATAGGAGCGCATGGAGTTAGAAGCAGCAAAGATTTCATCGCACAAAACATTTCATATGCGTGCTCAGTCCAAGCTGGGGACCACACGTCGGTGGCTTGTCTCCCAATTGACCAAGGGCACGGAGAACTATTCTCTATAATGCATGACTCAGCCGTCTACTGCTCTTTCAACGCATTTAGCATTGAAGACGTGGAAATCTTCAACTTTTTCAAAGCGGTAACAGGATGGAAACTGACAAAGAAGAATTGGTATAAGGAAAAAGCCTTGAGAATATTGAACCTGCAGAGAGCTATGCTGCTTTTAGGAGGACCAGACGCCAAGTGGAAACCAAAATTGGATGATGATAACCCGCCTCGGTTCTGGGAGCCTCTGTCCTCGGGACCCTTCAAGGGAAGAACATTGGATAGAAGGAAGTTTGAGGCGTCAAGGCTTGAATATTTTAATGCTGTTGGCTGGAGCGATAGCGGAGTACCAAAACCAGAAACACTGGGAACCTTAGGTCTAGAAGACGTAGAAGCGAAGCTTAGGGAAGTAGACCTAATAAAGTAATGTGCGCTTTGAGAATGTGCACACAGTATTGAAAAAACTGGGGAGGGTTCAAATCTCTTAGCCCATTCTAGAACTCTCATTTGCGCGCGCGCCTAGAGTTTGCTAGTGGTTCTGGAGAGATTGGAACCCAGGACAAAAGGAGATATCACCTAACGCCCGTAAATTCCTACAGACATTTCCCCCGCGCGTGCGGTATACCACGCCGATATACAGCCCAGAATTCCAGCTGTCACATCTATTGTGCCATCGATATTATGTAATGTGATTGGAAAAGCGAAAAACGGGTTACATGGGACTCCAAATGCAGGGAAAAGAAAGCATTCAAGGGATTCCCAGAGTAAACCGCCGATGATTAGAAATCCGAGTAGTCGGATAAACAAGTCTAATTGGGGCACGTTTTCCTTGCTTATGCTTTTGATCAACCATTTTCCTATACCTACAGATGTCGCAACTCGGCCTGCAGCCTCTGATATAATGAATCCAAACAAGAAGTGTTCCAATATGTCGAGTTCGGAAAAGATCGGTCGCAATAAGAAATGGTCTATAAATACAATTATTAGGAGTAGCAAGAATGGAAAGACAACCCTGCAGTTAAATAAAGCTTCGAGCATGTTATTTAGTTGATTTTTCAATCTGCCGTGCGACCCACTGAGTTTTCAACTCAATTAATCAAAGTTGGAGTATAAATTTTGAACGCATATACCTACTACGTTCCTGCGAACTCCGGAGGGAGTTTGAACTTTCTTTTTACTTTGTCGATTTTTTCTCCTAATATCTCGATTTTATTTAGATCTGAAACTCCCAAACCACATTTTGCTGTAAGCTGAAGATACTTCACTTTTCCGGGATCTATTCCCATTATTGCAGCGGATACTGTGTCTACAGCTACCATGTCTGAACCTGCTATTATGAGGTTCATCTCCACGGGTGTTCCATGGACTTCATCAGTCTCTGCTCCTACAAGACCATCAACGATGTTGAGTTTTACCTTGTTCTTGAAGATCGAAGCTAAATCAACGATTTTTTCATCAATATTTCCATGCATTATGTTCTTGGGCAGGATTGTTCCCATAAGGTTTTTTCATGGATAGGGTGACTAACGTAAGGTGATGGACTTTCAAAGTAGGGACATTAATGATACATGTGCTATTTTGGGCACTCTCTGCTATCTCTACTCGATGTAATTCTAAAGGCTGCCGTATCTTAACTTCAATTCTTGCCTCTCGATTCAAGTCAATAAGGTCTATTTTCTGTCTTTTTGCCATCTCTCTCATGCCTGTTATTTCAAATGCCTTTTCGGTGGTGCGCCCAGCACCACCTTCTGCAACAATCAACTCTTCTATTTCTAAGCGTTTCACAAATTCAATGATGTTCTCAATGACTCGTGAATCAGTTGTAAGACCAGTAGACGAATGCTTAGCGACGACGCAATTTGACTTGATTAAAACTTTGTCTTCTGGACTAATTAGTTTCTCAGCCCCTACCATATCCAACAACTGTATTCATAAGTCTTGAAGTATACTTACCTTTTACAATCGCTACTGATGTCTTCATCATTATAGTGCTTATTCAATTGAAAGGTTCATAAATTCCTTCTGTTCCACCAGCAACGGGCGACAAATGGAGATATCTCCCGTTGACCAGACTCTAAGTTGGCAAAACAGCAAGTTTGATATACGCCTAGCCAATAAAGGAGTGTGGTTGAATGGAAATGAGCATAAAAGAGTATTTGGATTCAATTGCGAATCCCAATACAAAGAAGAGTTATCGAATTGGTATCCAGAAGTTTTGTGCGTGGTTTGGAAAGTCAGCTTCTGAAGTCCTTGAATTACGGAAAAGCGACTTGACAGTAAAGGAAGGAGAAAACCTTATTGACTATCGCAATAGAGCCGCGCGATTTGAAAAGGAGATTGAAAAATTCCATGGATATTTACTGAATCAAGAATACAAAACCAACACTGCAAGGAACCTAACACTGGGTATCAGACAACTCTTCAGATATTATCAAATGCCCATCGCAATTCGAACTGGCAGTCCAGTTAGTAAGACCGTTAAAACCTCTAGCAGTTTTCCCCTTCGAATTGAACACGTTAGAAAAATGTTTAGGGTTGCAGATCTCAGAGAAAGAGTTATTCTGAGCATGGCAACAGACCTTGGACTTAGAATCTCAGATTTCATTAAGATAAAGAAAGACGATCTCCCATCTTTTAGTGAGGAGCCTCCAATACAATTTGACATTATGACTGGCAAAGAAGAGGTTGTGGCTCATGGCTTCTTGAGCATTGAAACTATTGAGCTCTTAAAGGTCTACGTGCCAACGTTGAAAAAAGGGAATGTGTACTTGTTTCCATCAAACGGTGAAAGCCATATCTCAGATGAATGGATAAACCGACTACTGCAGAGGCTAGTTGCTAAAGCTCAGATTGCGTTGAATGGGAAACAGATAACGTTTCACTGTTTTCGCAAGATGCTTCTGTCAGCAGCCATCGATAGTGGAATTGGTCTGACTGCTGGAAAAAAACTAGTGGGCAAAACGATACCACGAAGCGATGACACCTACTTGACTGAGTTACATCTCAAAGAGAAGTTCATTAAATTGAAGAAGTTCTTAACCATCAAAGAGCAGCATAAAGTGGAAACTGAGAAGGTTGAATCATTGAAGAAAGCCATAATCAAACTCCAAGGAGAACTATCTGAACAAAAGCTGATCACTGACACACTTTCAGAGCAAAACATCAAACTGAAACCTTTGATAGAGTTCGTTGAAGGCTTTGAGTCCGAAGAGAAGGTGCAGAAATTTCTAGAGCTTCTCAAGTCATCATCTGTTGTAGCCTTTCCACAACATGGAACTACATTGGTCAGATTGGATTCATCTGCTGAGATAGATGAGGAAATCAAAGCTCTTGCAGAAGCCAGTGGAAAAAGCGAAGATGAGATTATTCAAGAAGCCACAAGAGAAGGGGCTAAACAACTTGCAGCAAAGCACCATATCCATATTGAGACCCCTTCTAAAAAGAAATCAAACACTGGTTGATTTTTTCCATTGACAAACATGATAGAAATACTTACCAGTTCATGGAAAATGGTAACTTGATGGACAAAAACTGAAAAATCAAAGATTCAAATTCTATAATTTAAGGTACTGTGTTCTCTGCGTCGGATTTCAAATCTGTTTTTTTTCGTCGGATACGCTCAATTAGGTTCAGTTAACTCTTAGGGACTTGGAGCCTAAAAGATGGTGAGTGTTAACTGTCAGGTGATGCTGTCAAAAATCGGTTGATAGAGCATTCTTAAAATTAAGGATTCTTTTTTATCCAATCATTGTAGTGTTTTAGAACTACTTCCTGAACTTTGTTGAATTTATCCTTACACTCGTTCTTCACATTACCATTATAAGGATTACAATATTCTAACGCTCTTTCCTTGGAATCAAAACCATCAATACGAATTGATTTCAATCCCAAACCTTTCAGTTCGTCATTGATCTCTTTTTCCAGTTTCTTGACACTTGGTGAGAGTGGCAATGTACTTCACCCTATTTTTAAATAGACAGTAACATATAAAATTGACTGAGTTCAGTTCTGTGCAGTTGTCAGTTGATTGTTCTTCATGTGCAAAATCGGTCGATGGATATTCTTTAAAAGAATGCAAAATCAGGTTCCAACGTGTAACTGAGATTAGTCTACCCTATGTAAACATATTTGGGGGATTCTTTTACTTCTTCCGCAGTTGGATAAGCTTGTTCTAATGCGTAGAAAAGCTCTTCCACTTTTTGCTTCATCTTTAGAGTCAGTGTAGTTTTCTTTAGGTCTTGAATCTGGTTGTAGAGGAGACTATATTCTTCTCTAATACGATTTGAGTCAGTTTCATACCTAGTTTGAAACTCATAGATTCGACCTTCCAACAACATAACTCTTCTCCTCAGTTCATCTATTGTCGGTTGAGCAAGAACCCAAACAACTCCCGCGCCTATTGCTACTCCTATTCCAATGCTTACACCAACTGCGATAAGCGTTCTTAAACTCATGCAAATTACCCGTACTAGTTTTTACTGTACATATAGTATTTTACTAGACAAAAGTATATAATACCTTCCCTCATACAATAAATTACTAGGTGAGAAAATTGCCGAAAGAAGGATTTAAAGTTGTAACAGTAAGACAGAGGGCATATAATTTAGCGAAGAGAATAGCTGAAGATGATGGTAAAAGTCTTACTGATGTGGTGAGTCACGCCATAGTAGAGTATAGAGAGTCAAGAAGGCAACTACATGGACAGGTTCTAGAGTTACTTAATCTATTGAAAAGACAAGAAGGTTCAAAGACTCCGACTTCTTCTATTCAACAGATACCCTGATTAATTCTTCTATGATCGCTTTCTTTTTTTCAAAGAATCGTTTTGGTGTGCATTTTGGATCAATGTTAACCATTTGTTCTTTCCTTCTGTCTTTATTCCGCATGCTTCTGCAGGTGTTTTCCCCTTTAACCCTTCATGCTCTCGGATATAGTTGTGAAAGATTTGTATACCAGTTAATATTGGCGTATGCATGCATGCATGCATGCATGCTCTCATTAGGGATGATAACAAGCTCCATATATGGGATGGAACAATCGAAAAAAACTTACCACTTTGTGCGAACTGGTAACTCTTCATTAAGTTCAAGCAAATAACGCTCAGTAAGCAACTATAACAGCTCCCTTATCTACACATTTAAAAATGGCATGCATTCCCAGAATGTATCCTTGCAATGTCTGTTCCACAATCCATAAAGCCAATATACAACTCTTAATCTGATGAGGGGATTATACATGAATAGATTGGAAGATGAATTTCTCGCATACCTCAAAGCAAAGATCAAAGATCGTCTAATTATGTCGTTTAACAATACTGATCTTCTATTATGGGGAGTTAGAAAGAATAATGAAGTGAAGCTCCTAGGGCTAACTCTGAATATAGACACAAATAACCTCCGAACAATCAGAGGAAAAATTGCGAATCCAAGTAACAAGGTAAACAAAATCATGAGGACTGCCTATTCGTTAAGCAATGCTAGTAATTCCACTTTCTTTGGTATTGTATATTCATTGTCTGGTGACGACTATTTCATAGTGACTGACCCAAGAAACCCTCTTGATTGGACAAAAAGCCTTGAAGTTGAAGAGACTAAAATGTCATTACTTATTCAAAATTTTTTCAAGACAAAATTGGGAACAGTGGGAACGGCAAAAACTGTAAACAAAGCAACTTCAGATTGGTTCCATGTTTGGGCAAGAGCAAACCTCCCACTAGAATATGTTAGAGTGAATTTAGATGGACTAATCCTCAATAAGGATCAAAGACCAAAAATTCTTCTAGAGACGAAGAGATCATTCTATAGTGTGGATTCATGGCTACCTTGGGAAGCAGATGCCAGAAATTATTACCTTCAAAATCTGCTTGCAACGAATTCCGGTTTAGGGTTTTGGACAATCTATCATAAAAAAGGGATGAAGGTTAATGATGCAACTAAGATCGCCCAGTTTATGATTTCAGCAGTTGATCTTGATGCAGATAGATGGATTACTTATCATCGTGTTGTCACTGAAGCATGTAAGGTCTTAAAACTTGCAGATGAGTAAATGATGTAGCATATAGCAAAAATCAGTGGTTTGGATGAGCCTTCCGGAAGCTAAAATTGAAAGAGATCTATACTATTTACTTAGGACAGTCCTAGAAAAGCACAATTATACTCTAAATGGAGTGGAGCTTGGTGATATCCAACCACAGCATAGTGTTGATGGAGGAATAGCTGATCTAGTTCTGCCATTTGCCAATGGCAAACATTTTTTGGTTATTGAGTGCAAAAGGAAAATCTCCAAACCTTCTGGGCTACAAGCTCTTAGGGATTTTGATGTTTATGGTTCAAAGGTAATCAATCAAGCTATGAATTATGCAGATAGGCTTGGCGCACATGTTTTTGCTACAACAAATGGAGCAAGGTTTGCTCTTTTCAGACGACCTAAAGCTGGTGAACCCTTTAGAATTGACACTCATAGACTTTTGGTTCAAGATCCCTTTAAATTACTGGAGAATAATGTAAAAGATATACTTGATTTTTTGACCAGATGGCATGTTAACCCCTCTGCAGTAGACCTAGTTCAAATTGATTGGTTCTTTATATCCAGACTCAGAAGTTTTGTAGATTTCCTTTCCAAGCCCCTAATCCGTGTAATAAGCAAGATGGCGTCCAGCAAGACCTTTCTCAAGAATCTTGAAGAGCTCTCAGAGATATCTGGAGTCATAAACTATCAGCAGCTGGCTCGGCAAACAGCATATCTCTTGATGAATAAAATTGTTTTCTACAAAATACTTGAAAGGCATTATGACAAGCTGCCAGAACTTCAACCTCTTGCAGTTCCGGATGGAAAATACTTCACCAAATTACTGAAAGGATACTTTGAGAAAGCAATTGAGGTCACTGGAGACTTTGAGCCAATTTTTATAACAAAATTCTATGACCAAATACCATTACCGGATTTAGATTATGTTTTTGAAGAGGTAAACTCGTTTGTTGAGGAAATGAGCAACTATAAACTTGAGAAAGTGGGTTCTGATGTAGTTGGATATATCTATGAAGAGCTCATACCCGAAGAAGAGAGACACAAACTTGGGCAATTCTATACCCCTCCACCCATAGCAGAACTCATCGCAAAATGGGCTGTTAGAAACCATGATGATAAAGTATTTGATCCAGCTGTTGGAAGTGGAACATTCCTAGTTAAGACCTATGGAAGGCTAAGAGAGTTAAAATCTGAGCATTATGAAAAACTTTCAGAAAAAAGAAGTTCAGTGAGTATACATGAAGAAATAATCTCGCAAATATATGCTGACGATCTTAATCCTTTTCCAGCCCACCTTACATCAATGAATCTTGCTATGAGAGATGTGAGATATCCAACAAGTGAAATGAACATAATTGTTGAGGATTTTTTCAACTTGAGATCTAGAATGAAAGTATTTTCTCCTTATGTGCTTAAGACAACCAAAGGAGAAAGGAAGAGGCAATTCACAATTCCACTTTTCGATGTGATTGTAGCCAACCCACCATATACCAGATGGGTTGAGATACCGGATAGAACAAAGAATTCAATAAACAGATCTATTGGGGAGCTATTAAAAAAATACATGCTTTCTGGAGGTATTGGAAAAGAAACTGGGATTTATATCCATTTCATAATGCATGCATATAGTTTTCTTAAAGATCATGGTAGATTAGGAATGATCATTTCCAACAATTGGCTTCAAACAGATTATGGGAGAAATTTCACTAAATTTCTATTAGATCATTTCAAAATAAAAGCCATAATTGATTTCAATCAGAGGCTTTTTAGACTGCCATTAATTGCTACTTGCTTGATCTTGCTCGAAAAAGAAAAGAATAAAAAAGCAAGGAATGAGAACCTTTCTACCTTTATGTATATTGAAGAGGAAACGAAAGTCGAAGAAATCAGAGAATCATTGAAGAATCCGGAAAAATGGAAAGAGAAATTCCAGATCAACACTGTAAAACAAGGTGATATCCCTACAGATGGTAAAATCATTAAGACCATGTTTTCAGTTAATCATATTGAAGAGACGGTAAAGCATTCACCCTTAATAAGGGAACTGGGAGATTTTTTCGACACTGATTATGGAAATGTTCAAGGAGTATTTGCAAGGGGAGGAACTGGTGGTGACAAATTCTTTTACTTAACGAAAGAAGAAGCTGAGCACAGAGGACTGATTCCCAATTATGCATATCCGGCTCTGATCAGCTCAAGGTATGTTAAGACATTTCAGTTTACAAAATCAGATTGGAAAAAATTGAGAGACAAAGGTAGATCATCCTTTATCTTCATATCTCATAAACCAAAGAAGGAACTGCCTAAAAATATACAAGAATACATTGATTGGGGAGAAAAAGAACCACTTATAAAAGTGAGAGAAAGAGATGCATACAAGACAGCTAGAGAGACTATTGCATCAGCAATGAGAGAGAAAAGCAAGAATTTCTTTGGCTGGTATGATTTAGGTGGAATAACAAAGACTCCATTATTCACTTCCAGAAGAGCTCAGTATCGACATCGGTTTGTAATAATGGATGCTGAGAAGTGTTCCCTTGATGATGGCTTTATCACATTGAAACCAACACAGAAACTCACGAAAGAGGAATTAATAGCTGAATGTGCTTATCTTAATTCAGACATTTCCAATCTATTTGTGGAATTATATGGAAGATCAACTGGTGGAGGGTTGATTGAGCTAGATGCCAAAACAACTGGAAGATTGCCGATTCTAGATCTCAAAAAACTAACCCAAAATCAAATTGTAGAGCTGAATTTGCTGTTCAAAGAACTTGAGGATGAGACCAGACGAATAGGAGGTTCGGAAACCCAAGAACATCTCGAAAAACTTCATTTCATATATGAAAAAATAAACTCAAAGATTGCAGAGATCCTAGATCTTGACAAAGAATTTGTAGAGAAAATTAAGCAAGTGAGAAGGATTCTTTCAGATCGAAGAATTGCTAGAATCATGATGGCAAAACCAGAATCTATAAAGGGGGAAGAAAAACCAAAGATAGTTCCTCCTCTTAAAAAGAAAAGGAAAAAGCTGGACGAAATGAATAGACCTCTTACAAGATGGATAAAACAAGAAAATGGGGAGAGCAAAGGAAACTTATGATTTCAAGAAACTATTTAGTTGAGGAATAATTTTGAGTCATATCTCTGGAGCTATTTTCCCAATCTTATCAGAGAATGTTAAATCTCTTTTCGATGAAAAGAAAAAGGCTTTTGTTAAGTTCACCAAGTTCTTAAGGCTTGAAGGAGGTTCAAAGATAATCTTCTATACATCTGGAAAGTTAGTAGGAGAAGGAACCATTGAGAGGATTGAAAGAATGGAGCCACAAACTGCTTGGATTCGTTATAAAAACCAAATTTTTCTGACCAAAGACCAGTATGACAAATATGCTGTTAGATCACCGGTAAGTGGGGAAGAGCGGAGAATAGTAACTATCACAATATTCTTTTTAAAGAAACTGAAGAAATACAAGAAGCCCCTCCAAAGCATTTTCAAAATCACTCCTGCTGGACGATATCTAACTAGTGAAGAATATCACCAAAACATGCATGCACTTAAAGTCTAAGGCGTGGCAATATTTTTCTGGAATATATTATCTTACAAGTAGAGCAAAATGGTTCGCTACTTGTAAATTGGACTTCTGGCAATTGTTTCTCACATTTAGAACATTTTCTCATTCTAATCAACTTTCCCATCTGCATGCATGCTTTAAGATAAGGATTTTGGACACATCAGTATACAACAAACGTCTAAACATTCTAGCTGGTTTGGGCGCGCTGGAGCATGCATGCTCTGGTATTCCAAGGTAAATTATTCAGAACTTTTTGCACATTTAGCCTAGGTTTCTCTCTGCAAAGAACCTCTTTGCTTCCTTATTTTCTGGAGAGTCAAAGTCTTGATATACAATTTCAATGACTCTCTCCAAAGGAACCCAAGCCACTGCTAGAAGATGTTCTTCAATATCTCCAAGCTTTCTCCATACAATATCCTCTTTGACTCTGTTGAAGTCTGAGTATTCTTGGATCTTGTAGTAGTATAATCTGCTCTTCTCATGATAGAATTTGGAAGGAGAACACAACAGCACAATAAGTTTCTTGTTTTTGTTCCTCTCAACTTCTGAGATGCCAACATCAATTGTTCTTGCCAATTGGTTTCTATTAGAGTTAAAAGTTGTCTGAGAAGAAATGTCAGAAGTGAACTTCACTTCAACCAGTATCAAAAGATTCTTGGCTTCAAAAACAGTATCAACATGAGTGTTTGCTTCTAGTCGATTACCTTTATCAACATGTTTTTTTCCTTCTTCCCTGATATACCTCACTGGATGTCCAACGACTTCCTTGGTTAGCCACTTCAGGTAACCTTTTGGTGGTTGAAATTGCTTTTCAAAGCTTAAACTCAAAGGTTCCTCTAGAGGTTCATTGACTTTAGCCAGCTTCAGAATTTCTTCAACCACCTCTTTCCTATCTTCTCTCAGTTCAAGTGGAGCAAAAGCATAGAAGGTGAGCAATTCCTCAGCTTTATCATATTGGTTAAGCTTTTCATCCAACGATCCTGTCTCTCTGGCTATGTTTACATTCCCAACCCAATTTCTAAGCTTCTTGATCCTAGCCTTCGTGAAGTGTTTCACTGCTATTTCTTCAAAAAGCAGTCTCATTCTATCACCTAGACTACACTACCTTTTGATTGTATTGAAAATTAAGCCCTGCTAATTCATGATCCTTCTTTGAAATTCATAATTCATATTTCTCAGGCATGCGGAACTCAAAGAGCTGGAGTCGGTAGATATCCTCAATAGAAAAAAACTTCCTGTTCCTCAAACCTCTGAAACCTGTGAGATGTTGTTAGAAGGAATTGAGTCGTCAGTGACAAGTGCTGATCCTTTCAGGCAGCAAGTAGCTAGAAAGCAATTGGAAATCCTCAGAAAGAACAGGTGTAGGAAAGCTCTTCTCTGGATTTATGGGAACTACAGGAATGATCCATCTCCCTTTGTGCAGCAATTTGCCAAGAGAGCATTGGACTATGCTGAATCTGTGTAGCCCTAATCTTTCAATGGAAACAGGATGTTTGTCATGGACTTGTTTTTTTCCTCTATTTCTTCTCTGATTGTTTCAGTGAAGAAGGGAGTGTAACCTATAGAACTGGACATTTCTGCTTGGGAAACTGTTATCGTGCCAAAATGCATTGTGAGGTGTGAGGCTGCACCCCTAAGCTTGTCTCCTACATAAATACAATACCTAACCACAGTCATCAGTTTGTCAAAACTCTTCGTGAATATTCCAGCTCCAATCCAAGAAAAGAGTTCTTCTATATCCGTCAAATAAGAGTGAAAAAGAAACAGATCAAGCCATAGGCTACTAGGTTTGATCAGTCTTGAGTTCTTTCGTAGTATCTCTTCAAGTATTGAGTTTCGTCTGAATCTGGTTGATAAAGAGGCTATTAGGACTATTGAGGCGATAGTCTGCTCCGTTGGATATTTCTCTTGTGGATCAGTGAGAGTTTTTCCCAAAGCTTCTAATTGCAGTAGCAATCCCTTTTTGATTGACATCAGCTCAAAAACCATTGGGGAAAAAACTTCGTCAATAACTCTCTTCCATTCGCTAGCTCTTGACTTCAGTCTTTCTCTCTTTCCTGCAAGGTAATGAACTACAAAAGCTCCAGCAAGAGTGCCACAAATGCCAAGTAAACCAGCTACTATGATTTCAAGAACCATATGCATCCACTGAGCTATTGTCAAATAGAGCAATTAAAGATTCTTTGGAGCACCCTCATAGTTTATTTTATAAATCCAAAATCTCTCCTTTCTTCTGTTCCCAAGAACCAAGGTAAATCATCTTTGATTTCTTGCCCATTTAGCCTAGGCTTTCTGGTAAACAAAGGCTGAGTGAGCAGACGACACTGTAAATTATAAGTCTAGAGATCCAATTGCTTGATGAGGAAGTCGTTATGGCAGAAGAGGAATCTCGTGAAGAACAAGCAGAATCACCATCTGCTGAAGATCTTAAGAACCTTCTAACCAACTTGAAGCTGATCTATGAACATGGCTTCTCACATTCCAGAAACAAATCAAGAATACACCTTTTGCTTGGTATTCATAATAGCCATTACTCAGTAGAGCAAATCCTTAGGCAGAAAGCTAAGGACATGACTTTTAACGATGCCCTTCACAAGATTGGCTTCAAAGAAATAATGAAAAGGATTCATGAGGGACAAAATATCCCTGATTACAATTACCTTCTAGGGTTAAATACGATAAGGAACAATGCTGAACATTCAAACATCATTCCTGATGTTGATACAGCACGATTCTATATCAAGATAGCTGGAAACTTCTTAAGATGGAGTTACAAGAACTACTTTGAATTGGACTATGATTCACTTGCATTAGAAAACATGATCCATGATATTCCAATCAGAAATGCAATGTTGTCATCAAAGCAGTTTACTGAAAACAACGATCTTCAAAATGCTTCCAAGAAAATGTATGAGGCATTGGGAGCCATGAAATTCATATGGTTTGGTTATCTCTCTGATTATAGAGTTCATGGAATATCATTTAGTGGAATAGATTTTCCAAATCTACTTGCAGACCTTGCTTTCAAAATAATTTTGGCTGAAGATGAGAGTGCATTGGCTAAGATGATGAGTATTGGATCACGATTCAAGGTTGAGGATGGAAAGATCATTGGTGTTGAGAGTGTATATCCAGTTCCATCCTTTAGAAACCAAGATGAAGCAGTTGAGCATTACAACGATATCCTGAACATCATTTTGACATATCAAGATAAACTACCTATCTCAAAGTGGAGAACTCAACAGAATCAAGAATAATTGGCAGAAGAATTATGTGGTTTGTTAGAGGCTAGCCCATTTCTCTATTTAGAATAATCGTTATATCAAGGCTATGCTTTATTCTTTGGTGTATATCATTTGCTTAAAAAAGCCAACTAATAGTAGGGTCATCTCCCACAATCCCCCCATTTTTCTATTGTTACATAACACCAAGTCGGCTTTAACCTTAAAGCGTATTATAAGTAGGTTTTGACAAAAATCCTTTTATGCAATTAACACTGTTTTCTGCCTCCTCAATAGGAAATTAGACTAATGTCAAAGTTAATCGCAAAATGTGGCATGGATTGCGGAACTTGTCCTTGGGGTCCTTACCCGCGTCAGGATATGACTGCTGAAGAATTTGAACAATATAAAAAAAGAGCCAAGAAGATTCTAGGATACACGCCCATGAAGACACCTTGCCCTACATGTCAAACACCTGACGAAAAGATACCGAAAGGATCCAAACTACCTCCCCGCAACTGTTTGGTGCGACAATGTGTAGACAAGACCGGTGTAGAAAACTGCACCTATTGCTCCAAGTTTCCCTGTGAGGGGGTGCGAAACACAGCGGGAACTTGGAACCGGGAATTCTTTGAGAAAAAACACGGAGTAAAAGCTCTTGAAGAAGACTATCACAAATTCATAAAACCTTTCGAAGGTTTGAAACATCTGGAGAAGATCCGCGCCTCTCTGGACCCCGATGACATCGTGGAATCCCCGTTAATTCCTAAACTGGAAACGAAGGTCGTCGACTTTCCTAAAGACCTGCCCCCCTCTGAGAAGGAAACAGCAGCCTTCAAAACCCTCCATCAGGTTCTAGCAAATCTAAAGCGTTCTTCATTGGGGTTGAAAGACACCGACACATTTGCGCAACAGCAGAGGCTGAAGAACCGAATATCGCATTTCTTGAGGTTCATATGGATTCTCGGTCGCTTTGGGAATCTTCAAATAGAAAATGGTGCATGCCTTGCCGTTGACGCGAAAACATACATAGATAATCGCGATAATGAAAAGGCTTTGGCTACATGGTCCTTTGTGAAGGATGTGATTATCAAGATCTTATCAGAGGTTGGAGTACATTGTGAACGTGTTATGTTGAAAGGAGTGAAAGAGAAGGATCTAACTACGCCTGGAGGATATCTGCGAAGTAAGGGATGGATAATGATGATGACATTTGATGAAAATGCTGGTGGAGTCGCTGCCCTCAAAGCACTCCAAACCTATGCTAAGAAGTTGGACGAGAATTACGGCAGAAAGGCGTTTCGATACTTCTCAGATGTAGATATGCGGGTTCTAAGTGAAAGATAGATTACGTTAAAGGGAATCAAGGATTCGTTTGGAGTAGAGGCGGATTTAGACTTTCCCGGAGTGAAGATACTCCCCGATCCCTGCGCGCGCAGAGGATAAGCAACTCATTGAGGCTGGATTCGAATACATCACAGAAAGAGACAGCTTCAAGATCTACAGGAAAGGCAAATGACGCTCGAAAAGTGGGGAGGGTTCATTGAAAAGCGCGGGGGGTTAGGTTTAAACATCGGTTTAAATTCTCGGTTTTAGGATTATCCTTGCATGTTTTCTCACTTTATCGTTTGGCACATCTGGCACTGAGCTTTGAATTAGGCCAGTTTTGACAAAATTTCTTCTCTTTTGAAGAGCTTTACGCCTATTTTGAATACTGCTAAATCGATAATGGCGAAAAGGCCTATTAATGCTGTAATCATCATAGGTCCAAAGATTATTGCGCCTGTGACTTGCCCGAATACTAATGCGAGAATGGGAATTAACAGAATGACGCTAATCTGTTGAGCCTCCCTGACACCTTTGACTTTTGCTGAAATCATAACCGTTAAGCCGATGCTTGCGAGTGCTACGACTGGAGCTAGACCGAAGATTAGCAGGATCCAATCCAAGTTTGGAAGCAATAACGCACCGTTGAAGATGCTAAAAGACAGCAGATCGAACACCGTTGAATATACCAAGAAAGAGATGCCTGTCACAATCATGGATGGGATAAAGGAGACCAGCATTTTTCCCAAGAACAGTTCGCCATCCGACATGGGTGTGGCTAGGAGGGCTTCAATTGTTTTCCTTTCCTTCTCCCCAGCGAAGCTGTCTGAGGCGATTACGCTTGACGCCATCAGAGGAATTATCAGGAAGAATGGAGCAAAGAAGTAAAGCGCCATTATGTAGATCATTACTTGTTGTTGCGTCATCCCTTCAAGTTGCTCTTGTACATGGTTGGGCAAGTTTTCTATCATAGTTTCAAAACCACTTAAGGGTGTTCCTGGTGTGGCGGCTAGGCTAGGAATTACCGTGAGGATCACTGGTAGGAGCACGGAAATCATGAGTGGTACTACTACAATCGGTAAGATGACTTGCCAGTTTCTGCTAACCTCCTGCCAATCTTTTCTGAAGACCAGCATGGCTTTCTTGATCCTCAACCTCATTCCTCCTTAACCAGCTTTAGATAGGCTTCTTCAAGGGATGGGCGAAGAGCGTTTACTGAGAAAACCATGCCACCAGCATAAACGATGCTTCTGACCACTTCTGGGGTGGCTGACTTGACGTCATCCAAGGTTATTATTAACTTGGACGCAGAATTGTCAACGTCAACTTCCTTGACCTGCTTGAGGTCTTTTACGGCTTCAATAATTTTCTGGTTCAACTTCTTCACGGTAACTTGGAGAACTGGTTGACCTGCTATTTTGTCACGAAGTTCATCAGGGCTTCCCACAATAACACTCTTGCCCCTGTTAATGATCATCACTCTGCTGCACAATTTCTCTGCGTCTTCAAGGTTGTGCGTGCAAAGTAGAATTGTATGTTTCTCACGCTGACTAAGCCTTTCCATAAGATCTCTGATTCCCTTGGACGACTCTGGGTCAAGACCTGCCGTTGGCTCGTCCAAGAGCAATATAGGAGGCTGGTGCACAAGTGCCCGCGCAATTGCAAGCTTCTGTTTCATACCTTTCGAAAACGTTGCCACCTTGTCATTTCTCCTCTTCCACAGCTCGAAAAACTCAAGTAGCTCCCTGATTCTATTCCTTTTCTCTTGTACATCGGAGAGACCATAAGCCTCTGCGAAAAAATCCATGTTTTCATAGGCTGTCAGCCTCTCGTAAAGGCTTGGGTTCTCGGTAAGAATTCCAACTGTTTGTCTAACTTTAAGCGAATCCCGACCTATGTCGTATCCACCTACCCTAGCTGAACCTTCCGAAGGCGAAATAAGGCACGCAAGCATGCGGACAGTTGTTGTTTTGCCGGAGCCGTTTGGACCCAACAGTCCAAAGACCTCACCTTCTTTAACTTCAAAGCTTAAGTGGTCTACCGCCATAAGAGAACCAAATCTTCTTGTCAACCCATTCGTTTCAACACTTGACATGGCAGCTAGTTTCACCCGCTTAACCAAACTCTTATATTCTTATATGTTTTTACGCGAGCAAAACCGATAATTTAAACCTTGACTGGTAAGCTTAGTGCGGGGGGTGGGATTTGAACCTCCCCCCAGTGGAGATATCACCCGCAATCCTCCATCTTTTTGCTGCACTATTTGCATGCATAAGTAAAGATAATATCTTGTCAAATTAGAAAGTGCGCGCGGAATTTCATTTTTTGTCCGATTTGTGGAGAGAAACTTAGATCCTAAGTATGCCTTTTGCGTGTCAACCTTGCTGGGTGCCTGCTGGCCACTGGATCAACTCTGCGCCGACTCCTCTGTGGAGTTCTCGGAGGGTAACCATACAACTACGCTGACTAGTTGGTGCGGTTTCAGGCTTAGCAGTTCAGCCAAGGTTTTAGGCACTGTTATACGTCCGCCTTGCTGCATCTTCGCCAGAAACTGCTGCGAGTCATGCGAATCTTTGTTTGTCACCTGCACTCGCATAACGTTTCCCGGGTCCAGTCTGTACTTCCATCTGAGCAGCCTGGGTATTTGGATCCGCATCTGCTTTTGCACGCGAGTATGAAAAGTCTCAGGAGGCAAGATGAAGCCTCTGAGTCTCTAATCTTCTCTTTTCTGTCTCCTCTTTCACGATCTTCTTCAGTCTCTCGAGTTCAGCGGCCATTTTCTCCTCTTCGATGTTCTTAAGAACGCCCGCCATAGCCTTTGTCATCTTCACGGACATATCCATCGCCTTCAACCTCAGTTTCACGTCCACGTCCCGGTTCTCGATGATAAGATCCGCCTCTGCTTTATGCTCCTTAATCTTCTTATAGAGAGCCTCCCGTTCAGCAGGCACGATGATAGTTAACGGCTTGAATAAAATTCTGTGCTTACGCGATTTCAAACTCTAGAACCTACCTCTATACTTTTTTCTACTTATCAGGACTTTCTACACCACAAATATACGTCGACAGAGCTATTTTAAGGCTTCGTTCAATAGAAACAGCCCATTTCAAGCTTATCCGAAAAAATATCTGCGAATCAAAAATGTGGCGTGACTGATTCAACAAAGAATTCCACGTGAAGAGAAGTGAAAGTTTTCTCCAATATTTGATGCATGCATGCCGTTTTCTACATGCGCGCGCCAATAGAAAAGTAAGAGCCACGGACACAATACGACGCGCTGCGAGTGCACCACGAACATTGGCAGCACTCAACCTTACCGAACACCTTGATGAGTGATAATGAATGTGATTAGGTTTAACTAGCTCTACAACGAACGCGCTTTGTGGACGCGTATGCGAGTTTACACATAGCGCACAATGGAACCAGCATAAACCACATATGCGCATATAACGGATGGGGAATATACTCAAAAGGCTTTTATCTAGAAAAATCGCACATTAATAGAGTTGGTCATAATGGATCTTCAAACGAGCAAGAATCTTGGCGGTGTAGGAGCTCTATTGCTTTTCATAGGTCCTCTGTTATCTTATGGGCACTCTCTCGCTGGACTCCTTCCTCTAATTGGTTTCATACTGATTCTAATAGCGCTGAAAAGCTTCGCCGACCATTACAAGGATGCCGGCATCTTCAACAACGCCCTCTATGGTTTCATCACAGCAATTGCAGGCATCGTAATATCTTTGGGGGCTTTCATAGCAACCGCTCTTACCGTCGTCGCTGATCTAGGCATCACAGACTGGACCAGTGCAGCAGAGTGGACAACAATACTAAGCACAGAAACTGCTCTCGATTCCCTTTTAGCGCTCTTCGGAGGCATCATCGTTGCATTTGTCATTCTCTTCATATTTGCGATTCTCACTGCCTTGTTGTATCGGAAATCACTGGGAAAACTTGCATCAAAGTCAGGAGTAGGCTTATTTGGCACAGCAGGTCTCCTGCTCCTTATTGGGGCAGCTCTCACAATAATCGTGATAGGTTTCCTCCTGATCTGGATCTCCTTCCTAATAGTCGCGATTGCCTTCTTCTCAATGAAACCCACAGCGGTTGAAGCACCACCATCACCTCCATAACCCCTTCCTTTTTTCTGTGAACACATCGCTTATTTGAAATGCATTTTAAACTTGTCACGATATGCGCGCTGGTCATACGTGTAATTGTGGCTTCAAGTTTGGGGTCTTTATTGTTGAGAATACTCGTGCTTCTTATACTTTGAAGCGAAGGATCGCCGCGATTCCGCCAAATGCCTTCTTCAGCATCTCTCCCTCTTCAGTATCGCCTGAAACCACTTCTACATCTGCATTTGCTTGCTCTGCCAACTCCGCGAGTTCTTCCACGACATCCATGACCTCGTCCACTGCGAGGGATGGCGACTTGCATTTCGGGCATGGTTGACCAGTAAGGCTCTGCTTGTAACCTTCAATCATGTTACTCTTCACCGTCTTCTTTGTGCTGTAGTCGCATGCTGAACATTTAGTGGTTACACGTACAATGTTTAATGCTTCGGATAGAAGCAAAGTCTTGACTGCTCCAATCCTCAAGACCCTCCTAGCCTCGTCTTCGCCATAAGTGGCTAAGCCAGTATCATGTCCAAGCTCATAGAGGAAGCTTTGCACAAGCTTCTTCTCTTCCACAAACCTGACTCGTCGCATAATCTCAGGAGCTTTCTCAACAACCTCTTTCACTCCTTGCTCACTTACGTACGCAGTGTCGATTATGCTGATCATTTTATCCTTTAACTGATAATGCAGATGGTCACCCTTCTGAAAATCGTATTTCATGGGGCCCGGTCCTGCTAAAATGATTCCTTTTAACCCTTCTACGTTGAGGAAGGCGTCGGTGGCGTGTTTCCCGACTCTGGTGAAAAAATCAAGTATCTTGGCTTCTCTCTGGCGTTTGAAGCGGGCGGCTGATTGGCCTCCAGCGCGCATCTTACCGGGAACGCCTGAGGTGATCTCTTCCACAATGTTTATTCGTCTGCCTCGCAGAATTGCAAATGTGGCTTTGCTTGAATCTACCAGTAGGATTCCGTAGGAATCTCTTTCTTTAAGCATCCCCTGCAGATGTTCAGTGTGGAATCTTGAATCGCAGCGGTACAAATTTATGGATATAGGCTCTGGAGGAGTCAGCACGTAGGTTTCGTTTCTCTCGCTTCCAATGCCATTTTGAGGTATGGAACCGCTGAAGATGACAAGCCCGTTTTTGGGCGCCTTCTTGAAAAGCTTTAGACGTTGCTTAGTTTTCGTGATGGCCTCTTGAACGTTAGTTCTTGTAGTATCTGACTTTATGTTTGCAGCCGTGCCATATTCCTGTTTGAGGGTGTTGAGGACTTCGCTGATCTGCTTTCCAGGAGGAACATAAAGACTGACGAGTTCTGTTCCTCTCCCTTCCTTCTGGGCCAGCGCTTCCAGTGATCTTTTGAGACGAAACAGCTCCAACGATGTACGCTTCTTATTCGACTTGTTCAAGTGATTCCGCACGTGGTAGGGGCTACACATTCTTGTAGATAAGAGTTACCATCAGAGCATTCACGGGTTCTGATACATCCTTGGGAGCTACACAAAACTGATTCACGCGGGAGTTAGTGTTTTTGATTCACATTCGGGAGTTCTAGCCTACCGCAAAACTATAATGCTTTACACTATAATTGCGTATTAGGAATCGGTATATGGGAATCAAAATAATTCCAAGTTCACTACGATCTAAATACCATTTTGAAGAGCGTGAACATGCAGTTGCGATTTTGGTGAGAGATTTTCCGAGTGAGTTCACTGACATTTGTGACTGTCTCGATCAGTTTGTTCTTAAACGAAGTGACATTTTGGCTCCTGGTGGTAGGAAATCTCCTATTGCACAAGCTATTGACAATTTCTTGCATAGTCGCGGTTGGAGTGAAAAGTCGTTTGACATCAAGATAAGTGCAGACGGTGTTCCTATTCCTATACCTACTCATAAGATTGATAACTTCAAGAACCGTGTTGGAATTGAAGTTGAATGGAATAATAAAGATCCTTTTTATGATAGAGATTTGAACAATTTTCGTCTTCTGCGAGAGCTTCATGTCTTATCTGTTGGAGTGATGATAACTCGACTTACTGAATTAAATCAACATTTTGCTAAGCTTGGAGCATCAACCACTCATTGGAATAAACTGATACCTAGAGTAGATGGTGGTGGAGCGGGTGGTTGCCCTCTCTTACTCATTGGCATGGGCTTGGCTTGTTATGACGCGACTTTGTGAGTTTGTATAACCTGGATGAATAGGTTGCTGATAGGTATCAAGTTCGTCGCCCCACTGTTCCCATCTTGGTACTCTTTCCCTAGCAAATAATTCCAAATATGGTTCAGGGCTACATCGTTCAATAAGATCATAAACTTCTTCTGGTTTGCGGGAATGTTCACGCTTACGAGTGATTAGGATATTTACTTGAGTTCTTCCTGGCTTCAATGTTCTTAACTTGCCTTTTACTCCAAAGAGCAGAAGTTCTGTTACGTTTCTGAAATAGAAGCCAACTCCTCTACCATCTGGACCGCCATCTTTGCGAACTTTATACCAAACAATATTGGTTTTATATGTGAAATCCCATCTCTTCATAATTGTAAGTGCCTCCAAGAGCAAAGCGTTAGGACACCAAAGGTATAAGTGACTTCTGGGAAGCGCAAGTTCTCCAATCGGAAGTTGTGCTATTTCCTCAAAACTCATAGTCTTATATCGGTAAAGCCTTTTATGTTCGGGACCAACTTTGCCCGTGCGGTTGCTAAACCTCCAAGGAGGATCGATTAAAATCGTGCCAAATCTTTGTGTTATGTCACTTAGTGGTTTCATTCTTCTTGCCTCTAATATCCCTCTTTATCCAATAAGAAAGTTATGACATCGTCAAAGGTTAATCGAGAATCTTCTTTCTCACCCATGAGCTTGATCTTATACCTTTCAAGCCTATCATAAGTTTCGATCTTTAATGCAACATTCCTTTTCGTTACATTCTTTCGATTCTGCATTTAACTATCCTCAGAAGTATTCTACGCAGTGAATGTATTTAATGTTTGTGGCGTATTCGTCACAATGCTTAAATAACACACAATACATTTAATGTATTAGGTGTAATAAATGTTAAACCTTCAAACCCTCAAACACCGCCGAGAAAACAGAGGCGTTGAAATAATCGCAAACAACGTAGAAATAAAACAAGTTGACGAATCCACTTACCTAGCTCCTTCTCAAACCGAGAAAGGCAAATTCTACCAAGTTGTCAATGTAGGTGGTGTGTGGGAGTATGAATGCCCAGACTTTTATTGGCGCGGTTTAATCTGCAAACACATTCACGCTATTAATATAAGCAACTGCAATGTTGATAGACCAAAGATTAGGAGGATCAATCCATATTCGACATGTCCGTGTTCGAGGCGGTCTTGCTTCCTATCTTAGGCTTGTTTGTAGGGATCGCTGCAGCCATGTTAGGCATTGGAGGTGGAGTCTTCGTTGTGCCGGCCCTGCAACTTCTACCTTTAAGCTTAACGTTCTCGCCACAAATGGCTGCAGGAACAAGTCTAGGCATGATCGTCTTCAAGGCCCTATCCTCTACAAGCGGATACGCAAAACAGAGGAGAATCGACTACAAAGTAGGATTACTCCTAGCCACAATCACCATACCTGGAGCTTTCTTAGGCGCAATCTTAACAGAGAAGATCTCTAAAGAACTGCTAATAGTGATTCTCGCCCTCTTCCTACTGTACGTCGCGTCCCGAATGATGTTTTCATACAGTTCAAGCACTAGATCCTCCAGCAGACCCAAAACTGGATGGGCACGCCGCCTGACAGATTCTGATGGCAAAGCGTTCAAATACACTACCAACATCAAATTGGGATTACCTTTAAGCTTCTTGGCAGGAATCTCCTCAGGTTTGCTGGGCTTAGGCGGAGGCGCCCTCATGGTGCCAATATTACATTTCGCTCTCTCTTTCCCAATTCACATAGCCGTCGCCACATCCGTTTTCACGATGATCTTCACATCGATCTCTGCAGTAACGACCCACCTATATCTTGGGAACGTCCAATTTGGATACACAATTCTCCTGAGCATTGGCGTTATCGTTGGAGCCCAGATAGGAACTCGAGTTTCCAAGCGCGTATCAAGCAAGAATCTGAAAAGAATCTTCGGACTACTCCTGGTCATAATCAGTATACGTATGTTTCTGAAACTCTTAGGCTAAGGATGTAGATCAAAGAGAATTCTTTTATTAGTTCCAGTTTGTCAATAATTGCTGGAGGTTGGCAGCTTTTGCTGCACAAAGAACCTGACAAATTGCTGATATACTCTGATGGAGCTTCAAAGGGCAATCCTGGACCCGCAGCGGCTGCATTCAAAATCTTAGACAAAAGAGGAGTCCTAATGAAATCATCCACTCAGTTTCTTGGCAGGAGAACAAACAACGAAGCTGAATATGAAGCTCTAATCTTCGCTCTCAAGGAGGCCCGGAATTTCACGAAAGAACTTATACACTGCTTTTTGGACAGTGAGTTGATTGTAAAGCAGCTTAATGGGGAGTATCAAGTTTTGAACCCTCGACTGGAAGTTCTATGGCTAAAAGTTCGAGAATTGCAACAAGAATTCCAGAATGTTTCTTTCAGTCACGTTTCAAGAAGTAATATCAACATTAAAGAAGTAGATAAGCTAGCGAATCGAGTTCTGGCAAAGATGGGTAAATAGAGTTTCAGGGTTGAAATTAATTTGGCGAATCAACTTGGAAGGTGCGTGACATGAACTCTCTGCCTGAACTGTTACAAAGATATTTTTTAGCTTTCATTCTGGTTATTGCGCTTTTCATCATCTTTACATACATTATTTCAATGGGTCTAGGTATACTGGTGTTGTTTTCCACTGTGGAAGGGCTGGAATTCAGCCGTGGCTCAGTAATGATTTATCCATTACTATTCATCGCTGTAGAAGTTAATGTGAACGCCGGATTGTATTTCATCTTTCTTTGGTGGATATTCGCTCTGTGCTTTGCTGCGGCTTGGAGGTTCAGAGAAAGCCTCTTGACCCAAATTAAAGGGTTCTTATCGAAGACTAAGGGAAGTCCTTTCAGTAACAACCTTCTGGCTATGCCCTTGATAACATCCATGTTGTTTGTAGCCACGATAGTCTTGCATTTTCTGCAAAGTCAAAGCGGGCTTCCCACTGGAGAGCCATCCTTCGGAGATCCTTTCTCAGCCTTTCTCCAATTCTCACGCGCTCCTGTAGTGGAAGAGATAATTTTCCGAATTATCCCTATAGGCGCCTTTTTGATAACGTACATTTCGATTGTTGGAAAAAGCACTAGGCCTTACTTCTCTGGGATTCAACGGCTTAAAACGTGCATATTGGCTGTGTTACTCCCTGATAAGGCGAAGGAAAGAGTGGGATTAAGAACTGTTGGTGAAAGTGGCTTGTTTGGCGGTGGCTTAACTGTGGCTGAGTGGGTGATGGTGGCTTTCACAGCTTCTCTATTTGGCCTTGCCCACTACTATGGCGGTTGGGAGATTGGAAAAATACCGACCGCTGCTCTAAGCGGTGTTGTGTTTGCAATAGCGTATCTTTATTATGGAGTTCAAGCTCCCATCTTGCTTCACTGGTTCTTCAATTACTACTTCACTGTTTTTGGTTTGTCATCAGATTTCTATTTCGCTGAGATTGATGCAATATATTCCTTGACGCTTCTCGCAAACCTCTTCTTAGGTGTAATTTTATGGTTATCAGTGGCTATCTTTGGGTTGATAGCTCTGTTGGGGAAATTTGAGAAGAAAACGATTCCACCTGGATCGGGATGATGAATCTCTACCCACTTATCTCTCCAGAGTCTTAAACAGTTCTTGAATATCAATAAGGCGCTGTTGCCGGGTTCTCAAGTCTCGCAACATAACTTTCTTCTCGGCTATTTCCTTTGGGCCCATAATAATTGCATGTGAGGCTTCTCTTCTGTCAGCGTCTTGAAGGGCTCGCGAAACTGTCCGACCCATAATTTCCATCTCAACATGGATGCCGCGTTTCCTAAGTTGCGATGCTAATTCTACGGCTTTTGGGACAGCCTTTTCACCTATAGGCACCAAAGCCACAATCTGTTTTAAGATTTTTTGCGGAGTGTTTTGCTTCTCTAAGGCTAGGGAAATACGGTCTAAACCGTGAGCGACACCTATAGCTGGTGTAGATTCGCCTCCAAACATCTCAACAAGTTTGTCATATCTTCCGCCTCCACCTAGGGAGATATCCATCTCCGGAACGAACACTTCAAAGATCATCCCTGTGTAGTATTCCAAACCTCTAGCAAACCTTGGTTCCACCAATATATCCATCTCATCACTACTTCGCTTACAGAGATTGACTATCTCCTCCAAGTTCTCTGCTGCGTTGACCCCACTTTCGTAATTTTTGAGCACCTTCTTGGTATTCTTCAAGACTTTTGAAGGGTCTCTATCTTTGATCGTGAAGATCTTCTTTAGGGTCGTGATTCCCTTTGTTGAGACTTTGAAAGATTTAGCTGTCTTTAAGGCGTCTTCCCAGCGTTTGGCGTCTAGGAGTTGGAGTATTCTGTTTTGTCGTTCCTCTTCCACTTCTTCCTCTGTCAGTAATCCTCGTAGTATCCCGACGTCGCTGATTTTAAGCCAGAACTTTTGAACCTCAAGTTTCTGCATCAGTTGATGGGTGAGCGATAGAATCTCCACGTCTGCTTCAGGTCTCTTGCTGCCGAAGATTTCGTAGTTTGATTGCCAAAACTCTCTGTAGCGACCGAATTGGGGTTCATCGTAGCGGTAAAGTGTACCTGTTGAAAAAAGTCGTAGTGGCTTTGGTTCGTTTCGAAGGGTTGTAGCCATCAATCTAGCGATGGAAGCGGTGAATTCAGGTCTTAGAACGATTTTTCGTCCAGCTAAATCGTTAAAAACGTACATTCTGGCCTTGATTTCTTCCCCGGACTTTACTGCCAGCAAGTCATAATGTTCAATGAGAGGTGTTATTATCTCTGCAAAGCCATATAGGCCTGCAACATCTCTTGTCGCAGCTTCAACGTGTCTTAGCTTTGCAGCATCAGAAGGTAAGAAGTCACGCATGCCTCTGATGCTTTGAAATTTTGACATAAGAACTCTCCAACAGCTATTTCATAGTCAATTTTGAGAGCGTATAATAGACGATCTCTCCCCGTCGGTTGACAACTGCTAGGACAAGTTTCTTTTTCAGACTTTGAACGTGCTTTAACACGCTAGCCAGTTCTTTGACTGAGATTGGTTTGCCTTCTTGAATTCCGAGGATGAGATAGGTAGCAGTCGCTTTGCTGTATTCTCCCCTTTCGTAGACTCGGAATGTTGTTTTTAATCCAAATCCTTCCCTAACGACGTAACCGCGGCTTCTTAGATCCCTGTAAATTAGATATTTGACCCAAACGTTCTCATCTGCAAGTCTATACAGGCTTAGGAGCTCTCTGAAATCCAATGCTTTTTTAGGTTTTCTCTTTGAAACTTCGAGTAATCCTTTGCTCAGGAGGAAGAGGGTTTCGTAGGCATTCAACACCAGTTTCTTGTCTTCAACCGTTCCATAACCGCGAGAAGTTAATTCTTCAAAGTTTGCTTTGCTTGAAACTGTGGCACCTCGTTCACAGAGGATGCTCTTAATCTTCTTTACCTCAATATTCCCCCGCGCTTCAATCTTGGTCTTTTCTTTCATGATCTTGTCCTTCCCAAGGATATTCAAATATGCAAGATTGGATTTTGCTAACTAGTTTTGAGTTGAAAGCCTTTGGAAGTCCTTTGGATAAAGGATTCCTTTTTCATAGATTATCGCGGAAACATATTTAAATGGAGTAACGTCGAAGGCTGGGTTGAGCACTTCTACTCCTGCTGGGGCGACTAGTACCCCGCCAAACTTGACCACTTCATCCGCATCTCTCTTCTCAATAAGAACATCCTCCGACGACCTTTCCAAGTCAAAGGTTGATTCAGGCGCGGCAACATAGAAAGGAACATCATTTTCTCTGGCTAGAACTGCTATTGTGTAGGTGCCAATCTTGTTGATCACTGCATCAGTTACTATTCTATCCGCACCAACAACTACTTTGTCGACTAACCCTTCTGATAAGACGTATCCAGCCATACTGTCTGTGATTAATGTAACTGGGATGCCGTCTTGAAGCAGTTCGTAGGTTGTCAACCTTGAACCTTGAAGCAAAGGCCTAGTTTCCGTTGCTATTACTTTGATATTCTTCCCATCTTTCCAAGCTGCTCTCACCACTCCCAACGCTGTACCATAGTCAACTGTGGCCAAGCTTCCTGCATTGCAGTGCGTTAGCACTGTATCACCATCGTCTATGAGTGAAGAGCCATGCTTTCCAATAATCTTGTTTACAAGAACATCCTCAGTCGCGATTCTTTCAGCCTCTTCAATCACCGCTTTCACAGTAGTAGCAACATTTCCTTCAGTTTCTCGCGCTTTCTCTATTACTCGACCCAGAGCCCAAAAAAGATTGATCGCTGTCGGTCGGGTATTTCGGAGAGTACGTGCGGAGACAACGAGTTCTTCCATCAAATGATCTTTAGTTTCAGCTTTTGAGTGATATGCTGTTAACGCAAGACCATACCCTGCAGCAGCACCTAGAAGAGGAGCACCTCGGATCTTCATCATTTTTATTGCCTTCGCAACATCATTGCAGCTCGTCATCTTCAGGATTATCGTTTCGTTAGGCAATTTTGTTTGGTCAACAGTGACTACTACGCCTTCTTTCCATTCAATTGTCCTCATGCTATACCACAAGCTAGAAACGATTATTCCATTCTTTCTGCATCCTAAGTGAGCCATAAGGTTTCGGAGTTAGTTACTGATTCGACTTTTAGGCGCGTTTGGCAGGAGGGTTCATCTTCGTGACAACCTCTACAGGGCAACCCTTAGGGATATCCAAAGTTTCCTTCCACTCGTCTCCTATAGCTATCAACGTGAAAATGCCTGAAAGTTCCGCTCTACTTTTCCTGACCAAGTTTATTAACGCGTTCTGCGTTTCACCGGTCTTTATCATGTCATCGACAATGAGCACACTATCTCTCCGCTTCAGTTCCTTCTTTGGGATGTAAAGTGTCATAGTTACACCGGAGTTTTTCAGTACATATGTTTCCTCAAGAAAAGCCGGCACTCCTACTTCCTTATTCCGTTTAGCGATAACAAGATTAATGCCTAACTGGTTAGCAACCATGGTTGCGAGGGGAATTCCATCCACCGCCGCTGTCAAAACTATAGTCACTCGCTTACCAGCAAAAGTGGCAAGGGCATGATGGGCTGCCTGCCTCAAAATGTTGCAATCACTTATGATACTTGTGTTGTCAAAATACCCATCGTTGTTGAAGTGGATCTTTCCGCGCAGCTCAATCTCTAAACCCACGATCTTCTTGAGGGTTTTCCGTAGTTCCTTGGCTCTTGTGACATTCGGCAGAACATGACCCTTTGCATATCTGCTTAGAACGGTTACAGGCAAACCTGTCTTAGCCGATAATTCCCGATAAGTATGCTGACGTTTTGCAGCGCGAAGTAACTCAATAGTTATCAGACGTAATTTCAATTCTTCTGCGTGTGTGCTCATCTCAAATCCACCTATAAGCATAGACAAGTCAAATATTAAAGTTACAGTGACTTAATTTTGACTTGATAGTACTCATAACTCCCTTGAGTTAGGAACTCTAAGCTATATCCATTAACTAGAACAGAGTTCCACCCCCAACAAGAATATCGCGGATTTTCAAAATATGTAAATAAGCTAGTTTGATGCGAACCACAGATGAAGTGGCGGGCCCGCTGGGATTCGAACCCAGGGTCTCCGGCTTAGAGGGCCGACGCGCTTTTTGGCAAGAGATTGTATCCAAACTACGCCACGGGCCCATGAACATATACAGTTGAATGGACCGAAATATAATTCTTTAATCAATTTTACAGCTTCTAGGTTTGTGACGAGCACGCAAGACTTCAAAGAAAACATTACTAGAAATCGTTAAATTCTCATTAAGAGGAACTATGGAACAATATTCCATAAGCATTTATATATGGTTAAGACTTAAATCTTGCATACTCAATAATCATATGTAGGGGAAGGTTATGTCTGAGGTTCATCAAATCCCCATCCCCATAATTAACTATCTTCACCTTATCGAAAGAAAGGAAAGTCCATACTATGACCTCATTTTGTACGTTTTATCGGACATGGAAAGGAACCTTAAAAAGGCTAACTTGAGTCACGGAATCATCTATACGATAAATCCGAGACAATTGAAGGACGAAATTCGGGAGAAAATTCCAGGCAAAAAGTTAACACCAATAAACATCAGCCGTACGATTTTAGCACTCCTCTATGGAAGCGAGCTTCGAAAGGACGAAGACTACTACGCAACCACAAGTTCTGGTGGACGCAAGAACTATCACGTAAAAATAACCAAATCCAACTTGTCGTTGCTACGGGTGCATCTCTAAAGATTTGAGTCGCATATCCAAAACATGGAAAAAGTAGCCCGCTATTTTACATATATTGCGGGTCTGAAAGGTTTCGCTAGTCTGGCGCGGTTTTCAGGATCGAATTTGTTGCCATCATCTTCCTTGAAAACTACTATCTCCGCCTTGAGCTCTCGCTCCAGAAAACTCTTTGCTTCCAAAAGCAGTGCAGGCTCATCTAATGATCCTATTGAGTGCAGTTCTTCTCTTCTATTTTTTCCCATCCGGTTAATCTCATTAACAATTTGGCCACTGAATCGTGCAACTTTGCTGGCTTTCTTCTTCATCTCTTCCCTCTTCATCACAAATCTCATTAGATCGCTTTGAGATATAGGCATGCCTTCTCTAGATGTTGATAAGGCCTTTTGGTACACTTCCCATTTCCATTCGGTCGCTGTGTAGAGATAAATTCTTGTCGGTGTTAGTTTTGTCGCTCGAATTATACTCAAAGTGTCTTCTAGGATAGACTTAACCAGATTTTCACTCTCTTCTGCCAGGGGATTAATTAGGTTTGCATCATATTCTGGCCATTCAGCCAGGGAGACAAACCCTTTCCCCTTAACTTTCTCCCATAATTCTTCACAGATGTGCGGTGCAAAGGGTGACAGTAGTCGAATCCAAATATTCAGAGCTTCTCGTAGAGCCTTAGCTTTCAAATCACCTTTTCGTCGGGTATACCACCTGAAGTCATTCCAAACTTCGAAGAGGGCTGTCTCCAAAGCGGTACGGGTCTTCAACGATTCTATGCTGTCAGTGACCATCTTTGCTTTTTTCTGTAGCACACTGAACAACCATTTCTCGATCCACCCAAATTCTTCCTTCTCAGCCTCTCCGATTATAATTTCAGCTAATCGATAGAGAGATTCAAGTTTATCCTTGATATCTCGAACACTTTCGCTCCTCCAGTCAGGATCGTCCATTCCTTCTGCCCCCAGCAATAGTGCACAGCGAGTGGAGTCGGCTCCAAATTCTTTGATGACGTTGCGGAATGTGATCCAATTACCCTTAGACTTGGACATTTTCTTTCCTTCGATCATCAGCATGCCGTTGGCTCCTATTATTTGAGGCCAGAGTTTCGGGGGAAAAAGGGCTGCGTGGTGAAAGAGGAAGAAGGTGAGATGGTTTGGTATAAGCTCCTTTCCGGAGTTGCGCATATCAACCGGATACCAGTAAAGAAACTCATTTCGTATTGATTCAAGGATGCGTCTGTCCAGCTTCGAAATGCTGGTCATAGCCTTAGTTTCACCTTTTCCATAGAAGATGTAGTCGAATATTGCGGGTGTCAGCTGTTCAGGAGTTATTTGGCGTTGTCTAATCTGTTTGATGATTGTGTAGAAAGCCATATAGATTGTCGAGTCGCTGAGGGTTTCAATGATCCATTCTTTGTTCCAGGGCAGTGGTGTTCCCAATCCGCTTTTTCGAGCGCATGGCCGTTCTTTTAGCCAATCTATAGTGCTCAGGAACCAAGGCACAGCAGTCTCAGGATATACATTAGCGTTTTGTAGAGCCTCTTTGACTTTTTCTTTCCATTTTAGATCACTATATTTCAGGAACCATTGTTCTTCCAATACTTTTACAATGCAAGGAGTTAGACATTTGCAGACGACCGGTTCCGGTAGGTCGTGCATGGTGTCTGCAATGTTACCTTCCTTGAAATCGTTGATCAGGATCTCTTTTACTTCTTGAACTCTCTTTCCAGCGTATTTTCCGCAGATGTCCTTTAAAACTCCGCCATGAAACTCCTTCTTGTACAAAAGTTTAGTTGCCTCTTCTGCCCTTGGGTCGCGTTGATCTTTCACTCCTAGTTTGTCAATGATTTCCAGAGCTGGAAATTCGCCAAACCCTTCAACGCTAATCACTGAAACTGGCTGGATCTTTTCCACTTCTTGAGGCTTGATCCCAAATTCTTTCATCCAAGTTGGAGATTGCTTTAGATCTCTCAGTGCTAACCAGTCTAGTGGTGCGTGAGCTGGAACACTGTATACAACTCCAGTTGCGTGAGCTACGTCGACGAACCACGCTGGAAAGATCATATGTTTTTCTTCTGTGACGGGGTTTATAACTTCCTTGCCTATGAGCATTTTTCCTTTGAGACTGCGGACTGTTTTGACTTTTCGTTTTTGTTCTTCTAACTTCTTTGCTGCTGTTTCACTGACTATCCATTTTTCTCCGTCCACTTCTACTTCTGCGTAGTCTGCGTTTGGATGTACCCAGATATTCGTTGCTCCGTAGATTGTTTCAGGCCGAAATGTGGCTGCGGGTAAGTACTTGTCTTCGTACTTGAATTTGATTAAAATGTATTCTTCTGGGGTGACTCCTTCTCCTTCTTGGCGATCGTGGTCGCCAGTGGGGCTTTCACATTTGGAGCACCAGACTACAGGGTGTGTTCCTTTGACGACATAACCTTTTTCTCGTAACTTTTTGTATTGCCATTCGATGAACTTGCCGAATATGGGAGAGGTTGTGTTGAATTCTCTTCGCCAATCTATAGAGAAACCAGCGCGACGGGTTGTTTCACGATTTTCGTTGGTGTAATAAGAAGCCATGTAGGTGGGGTCAACTAGTTTTTTTAGCTCTTGTTCTGGTACACCGTCGATTTCTCTCAATGCTTTGATAAATGCTTTGTCTCCTGACTTCACACGTTCGCTTGCACCTGCAATGCTTTGTCCAGTCCAGTGCCATGCCCACGGAAACAGGACGTTGTAGCCTTGCATCCGTTTGTAGCGTGCATAGGCGTCAACTCGTGTGGCTGTGAAAGCGTGTCCAACATGTAGTGGCCCGTTTGCGTATGAGTATGGAAAAGTGACGAAGCACTTCTTTCGCTTGGAATCTGGGTCTGCCTCGAATATTTTGGCTGCTTCCCAAGCTTTTTGCCATTTAGCTTCGATCTGGTGTAAAAGTGCCATGAAGTTTCTTGGATTGGGTAGAGGCATATTAAAGGTTTCGTCAGTTTCTATTGAGGTATCGATCCCTCATTCTTAGCACCAATACGATTGTGTGTGGTGTATGGCTTTTATCTGTTACGTATTCTTCATCGCTTTTTCTTCGATGATTTTGAGAGCTTCATTTAAGGCGGCGCCTAATCCCTTTTTTAATGGTCCACCCGCTTGTGCGAAATCTTTAGTTCCACTTCCTCCTCCTCCTAATATTGCGCCTATTTTTGCTGCGAAGTCTCTCGCGTTTATGTCGAGGTCAGCTGCTTCAGGGCTAATTGAGATCACTATTCTGGCATTGTTATTAATGAGTCCACCTATCACGGCGATACTGTTTGATGTATTCTTCACGAATTCGTTGCTTGTTGAGACGAGACCTTGTTCATCTGTGGCCCAGTCGATCTTGCTGATTAGAACGTTGTACTTAGAGATTTTGCGTGGTTGCAGTGATTTTGATCCTCCTTTTGCAAGGGATTTTTGTAGGCGTTCATTCTCTCGACGCGTCTCTTTCCACTCCTTTAGAAGTCGTTTGGCGGTTGGGAGAAGCTTGTCTTGTGGGGCATTTAGTGTTTCAGAGAGCTTTCTAAGGAGGGCTTCTCGTTTTTGGCCTTCTTCAACAGCGTACTTTCCAGTGGCATAATTAATCCGTTCCACCCCGTCTTGGACTCGTTCAGTGTTGAGGATCTTGATGAATCCAATCTCACCGGTGTTCTCCACGTGGGTTCCTGCGCATGCTTCTACTTCCCAGTTCCCTACTTTGACGACTCGTATCTCTTTTCCAGGTATTGCGCCGCCTTGATATAGTCTAAAACCATGTTTTGCCTCTGCTTTGTCTCTTGGTAGCAGTTTGGCTTCAACCGGTATTGTGTCAATTATTGCTTGGTTTGCCAAGGTTTCGATCTTGTTGATCTCAGCTGTTGTTAAGCGTTGAAAGTGAGAGATATCTAATCTTGAACGGTCTATGTTCTTTTGGGTTCCTGTTTGCCAGACGTGATCACCTAGTACTCTTCGTGCTGCTCCCATAATGAGGTGGGTTGCTGTGTGGGCTCTCATGTGATAGATTCGTCTATCCCAATCAATTTCTCCAGAGACCATTTCACAATCTTTTGGAACCGAGTCTTTTGCTATGTGGATGATAATTTTTCCAACTTTCTGAACGTCTATGATTTCTACATCTTTCCCATCAAATTTTAGAAATCCTTTGTCAGCCGGTTGTCCCCCTCCTTCTGGATAGAAGATGGTCTGTTCTAAAATCACTTGGTTATCGTTTAGGATTCGAATTACTCGGGATTCGAACTCCTTTTGGTATGGGTTTTTGTAGTAGAGAGGGCGGGTCTCGGCTAGATCAGCTATTAGGTCAAGTCTTTCGTCAGTAGTTGTAAGGTCTCTGGAATTCGCTTGAAGGTGTCTTTCAGCAACCATCTTGTAGAAGTTCTCAGGTGTCTTGACGTTGACTCCTTCGTTGGCAGCGGTTTCTTGAACTGCTTCTGGTGGAAGACCATGGGAGTCGTAAAGTTCTATCAAAGTTTCTATCTGGATTTCCCCTTTCTTCTTCAACTTTAAATCCTGCGCGATTCGTGTAACCAGTGACTTACCTCTCTTCAATGTTTGCTCGAACTTCTGCTTCTCTACCGAGAGCATCTTCAAGATTCCAGGGCGCATCTCGTGAAGGTGGGGAAAGTCTGAGGACCATTTGTTGATTTGTGATTCCATTATAGAGTCTAGCTTGTCTTCAATGTCTAAGGCTTTTAGTAGTCGATATGTGCGGCGGATTAGCAATCTAGTTAGGTATCCTTCTTTGCTGTTCGAAGGCACTACTCCTTCAGCTAACAGAAACGCTAAGCTTTTAGTGTGGTCAGCAACTGCAAAGACGTTCTCTATGGGCTGGAGAATTTTAGCTAGTTCGGAAATGTCAACTCCAATTTGCTCTGCTACTCTGTGCCAAGAGTCTCTCCTCTTGGTGGTTTGTTCAAGGTTGAGGCCTCCAGAGAACCTTGCCACTTTAGCCAGCAACTTCTGATCTACTTTTTCAATGCCTGCCATCTCGAAAATGGCTTCCAGCACCTCGCCATACACTGCATGGAAACCACTTACAGCACCTTGTGACATCCAAGTATAACGTTCAATTCCATAGCCTGTATCGACCGTTCGAATGGGCAATTCTACAAACTTACCATTAACAACCTTGAATTTCATAAATACAAGAGTAGCCAGCTCAAGTCCTAGCACGATTGTTTCCAAGTCAGGACCAGCGTTTCCGCCTCCAATCCAAACATCTTCTTTGTATACTACTTTGTCAGCGGAGATCCCCAGTTCTTCCGTAACGAATTCATGGTGATATCTAACAGTCTTATCTTTCCAATAGACTTCCTTGTTTGGGTAGTTGAAAGCGTGATGTCCTCCCATCTCAAAAATTGTAAGGTGGCGACCAAACGTAGGACCTGTGTTGTCAACGTCAACTAGGCGTATGCAGGGTTGGCTTATTACGAGAGGGTTAGCTGGGGGTGGAACTATCCCATTCGTAACATATGGTTGAAAGTCAACTATGCTGGCACTTGTGAGGTACAAGTCGTCCCGCCACCTTGCCACCACTGGGTAAGGTTTCATTCTTTTATGATCACGTTCTTCAAAGAAGGATAGAAAGGTCTCTCGCATCTCTTTCAAAGTGTATGCTCGTTTGGTTGGCGGGTCGTTGATAAATGTCGACAGGGCACATCCCTGAGGCGTAGCTTCACCGCATGTTTCCATATCAGGATTAAGTGTCCAATAGTATTCGTTGCATTTCGGACATAGTTTCCTCGTAAAATCTTCCTCGTCGAAAAAAGGAATATGATACTCTTCTTTTGGAAATCGCTTACGCACTATTATCCCTCAGTCAGACCAGTACTTGGCAATATCCACATGAGGTTTCGAGGACAATTAAAGTTATATTTGGCTTTTGCGGGCAAGCCTTGTTTAGCATAGGCACGACAAAAGCAGGAATGAGAGGTTGCTATCCGAAAAGGGCTCCGAGACCCTCTAATGCTGCTTCTTCTTTCTTCTTCTCTTCCTCTTCTTTCTTCTCTTTTTTGGCTTCAGCTTTTGGCTCTTCGGATGTTGGTGCTACAGTTGCAGGTGCCGCTGCCATTAGTGTCGGTGTAGCCTTCAAGGCTTCCTCAATGTCGACCTCTTCTAAAGAGGCAACTAAGGCTTTCACTTTAATTGGGTCAAGCTTGATTCCAGTGGCGTTTATGACTTGGGATATATTTTTTTCATTGACTGGTTTTCCAGCTTTATGTAGGAGTAATGCAGCATAAACATATTCCATCTTTTACACCTCTTTGTTGTTCATTGTGCTTTCTTTTGAATCTTTCTGTGATTTCGCTTTTATCGTGTCAAGCCATGTTTTTAAGCTTAGCGTTTCCATGTGAGCCTTTCTGAGTATGTCAGCTATTGTTTCCTTTGTAAGTATCTCCTCGTTAATGCTGAGTATGCAAGCGTCTTGGTGGGCTTTCTGAAGTATAAAGTTGATGGTCTCAGCTGTTGTGTATGCGTTGTTCACTGAGAGATAGAAGGCGAACCTGTGAGCTTCTTCAACGGTCTTTCTAGTTCCTTCCACATCTACGTGAAGTTGTTCCTCGATTAATATGGCTCCTTCGTCATAGGCTGTCTTTAACGTTAAGCCCGCTTCTACTGGTTTTATGCCAAGCTTCGATAGAATGGGAGCCAGACGACTTGAGATGGTTTCGCCCTCCTTCACAACAAGCGTGTCTTTGCTTATCCAGACACTTCCTGATTCGATGTGCGTCTTCAATCCCACAGCGCTTAGCTGGCTAATTATCGGTCCTGGCGGTTGTCCCGTATTTCCAGCAGGAACAACCACATCGAAAGCAGCTACGTCCCCCGCTTTTGGGGTTGTTTTGACTTTGCTCTTTTCTAAGAGCAGGAGTAGTGTGAAGGGGTTGAGATTCGTGAATAGGTAAATTGTGGAGCCAGTCACATGGCTTTCAAGAGTATCCAAGTTTGGTTTGTTCTTGGATTTGGAGATAGCGCGTCTAAAAATGGTATTCTTGATAACTCTGAGATGAGCATTCTGCTGTAGTTTTTTCCGTAGTTCTTGTAGTTGGGGCGCGCGGACTTTTTGGAGACTTGCTAATGCGATTACCTTGTACTGTTGCACAATATCTGCTATCTCTTTGACCTCATGGGCTTTCTCTTGCAGTGCTTGGCGTTGTTCAGTCAACGGAGGGACATCCTACAGCTTTATTTTGACAGGTGGACCCATAGTAGTCTTTAAACAAATTGTCGTGATGTTTTTGAGGCCTCTTTTAAGTTTTCCTTCTATTCTGCTGATCACCGTCATTACGTTTTCAGCTATCTCTTCATCTTTCATGTCCTCGGTGCCTATTGCGCATTGGAGAACTGGTTGACCTCGCACCCGTATATTCACAGTTTTTGTCCATCTTAAGATTTGCGATTTAAGATCTGCGGTTGGAGGGATGGGTTTTGGCATCTTTCCTCTGGGTCCAAGGATGGAGCCTAAAGTTTTTCCCACAAGGGGCATCAGCGAGACTTCGGCAAAGAAAATGTCGTGGTTGTTGGCAATCTGTTTCTGTCGTTTCTTGTCGGTGACTAATGCTTCTAGATCTGTTTTGCCCAAGACGAGTTCTACATTGGCTTTCTTAGCTTTAAGGGCGAGTTCGCCGGTTGCAATCACGCATACTCTCGTTTTCTTTTTTGGCGTGTGAGGGAGCTCAATGTTTTCTTGGATTTTTGCCTCTGGCTTCTTCATGTCAATGTCTCGAAGGTTGATGATGAGTTCCATTGATTGGCTGAACTTCCTCTTTTCGGATTTCTCTTTAGCTTGCTTGACTGCTTCTAGAATCTTCTTTGTATCTAGTGACATTAGCCCGGCCTCGTGTCAGAACTCGTATGAGCGTCCTTTATAAAAAGATTGTTACTATCCCTTCTCGAAGAGAGAATCATATGTTCCTTCATTTATTGCCTTCTGAACTTCTCTGGGATCTTTATTTTCTACTGTTACACCCATGCTGACGCAGCTGCCAAGGATCTCCTTTGTTGCAAGTTTAAGTGATTTAGCCAGGACTTCTACTTGTTTTTTCTTGGCAATGTCTACAACTTGTTGGATAGTGAGGTCACCTACTTTCTCTTCTTTGGGGCTGCCTGATCCTTTCTGGATCTTCAAGGCGCTAACGATTAATGCGGAAGTAGTTGGCGTACCTACTGTGACTTCAAACTCTTTTGTTTCAGGATCGACAACGATCTTGACGGGTACTTTCATTCCTGCGAAGTCTTTAGTGACTTCGTTTATCTTGTTCACAATTGCCACGACGTTGACGCCTAGAGGACCAAGAGATGGACCCAATGGTGGGCCGGCGGTTGCTTGTCCCCCACTTACTAACGCGTCGATAGTTTTCTTCTCTACCATTTCTATTCTACCTTCTTAGCTTTCTGAACGATCTTTACATAATCTGCATGTACCGTTATAGGAAGAGTGAATGTAGCCTCTAAGAGTTCTAGAACTACCTCGCTCTTTGTCTTATCTATTCGAGTAATTTTTGCCCTCATGCTCTTGAAGGGTCCACTAACAACTTCTACAACATCATTAACATTTAGCTCTTCAATAACAGATCTGATAACGATGTATCTCTCTACTTCAGAGAAGTTCACTATTCCCGGAACTCTAGACCTGACATGTTTGATTCCAGCAATTGCATCTTCCACAAAATGTGGGCCTTCAGCCTCGACAAAGATGTAACCCTTCAACATCTCTGGCACCAGAATCGCCTTTATTGGCAGCTTTGCAGCTCTCACACGTATTGTGATTAGATTCGCCACATTTCTTTCTTGCCCAGCAGTAGTTCGAATGGCAAAAACCGAAGTAAATGCTATCTTGTCTTCTGTCATTCTTACTTCTCCATATTCAGAGGCCCGTTAGGATGAAAGAAATTAGCTTGATGACAAAACCGATGGCGCCAATTGCTGCGATGCCCAATAGGCAAATCTTTGTCGACTGCCAAATCTCTGATCGACCGGGTTTAGTCGCTAGCTTGAGCAATCGACTTACAGATTGAAGGAATGATCTTATACCCAACGTTAATCGTATTCTCAAAACATAGATTCTGATATAAAAAGAAATCGCACTCTGCGCACATGATGCCTTTGACGATTCAATGAATTGAGAAAGCACACCCAGTCATGATTAGAAAAGCTATTTCAGTGAAGATGTGCGTAGCATTAAGAGTGAGAACTGCTTGTGGGAAGGCACTAAGAATTGAACACGGCAACTAGAAACATCGCATTACATAGGATTCGAAAACTTTTCCAGCTTGCTGAGAGTGTGGCAAATGAAAATAGAGAACTGTCAGAGGACTACGCTGAGGTAGCTAGACGGATTTCCATGGCAGCAAGAATACGTATACCTAGGGAAAATCGACGCTGGATATGCAGAGGATGCAAAAGATTGATATTACCCGGAGCAAATTGCCGCGTGCGGATTCAAAAACGCAGAGAACCCCACTTGGTGATCACATGCAACTATTGTGGCAGACACATGCGATATCCAATAAAACCCAAGGGAATTAAAAAGATATGAGACGACCAAGAACGAAACGCCAGATAAAACGTGAGCTGAGTTCTGAAAAGCCAAAAATCTGGATAGGGAAGAAAGGTACTTCACAAGAGACGTTAGCCGAGATAGATCGGCAACTAGAGGGGACAGAGACAATTAAAATAAAAATCCTAAAAAGCGCTTTGACGGATGATAACGCCAAGACTATTGCAAGCAAAGTTGCCAAACAGACAAAATCTACACTTATAGAGATCCGAGGGCACACAATTATTCTCTATAGGAAAAAGAAGGCATCCGACACAACCTCTAAAAGATCTTGATTCACGACTTCAATTTTTTCCATCAAGAAACGTTCGAAGCTGCCTTCTTATTTCCTCGACTTCCTTGTGGCTTGGTTGGATTGGAAAATTGTAGATGGGTCCACTTGGTTTTTCGTTGTAATATGGACGATTGCAGTTGGGGCATCCTGATGTTCGGAATGGTGTTCCGCTGCGGATCTCTCTCCTCAATACTTCTTGTGAAACCCCGAAGCTTGTGATGTATACATCTTTCTCGAAGACCATTTTGTCAAATCTCGTCTCTCCCTTCACTATCAGGTGTCGGGCAAGTTGGATTCTTCTATAATGGCTTAGTGCAGGCTGGTTTCCATCTTCCAAAGTTGTCTTAGGGATGGGTGTAAAAGCGAAGAGTGCAGGGTTAACGTGGTTGTCTACGCACCATTGGATTATTCTAGTCATTTCCAGCTCAGTTTCACCTAAACCCACGATTAGGTGGGTACTAATTCTGCCTTTGCCAAATACTTCCACTGCTTCAAGTAAGGCTTGGCAGTGTCTCTCCCAACTATAGGGTCCGCCTGCGATGTTGCCTTTGACTCGGCTAAAAATGCTCTCAGTTGCAGCATCGAGGGAAATCCCGAGTCTTTCAACCCCTGCTTCCTTCAGTTTCTTCATCTCTTCTTTGTTCAAAGGTTGACATGAAATAGATATGGGTGCTGTTATTCCTTCGGATTTAATCGTTTCAGCTATGGTGAGAAGGTCTTGGAGTACATTTGGGTAGTTTAGGGCTTGAATACACACTCGTAGTGTGTCCCTTCTCTGCACTGAATTTGCCAACTTAGAGAATACTCTGTCAGCGCCGAAGATGGGCCAGGTAACTCTGGAAAGCATATCTGTATTACCGCTGCTACTCCTAGCTTGTGGACAGAAAGCACAGTTTGCACTGCACTTTCCTTCAAGATAGGTAAGCAGGTATGTTGTTGTTGGCTTGGCGTTTAAGAATCCCTCGATTAGATCTAGTACTATGGCTGAACCGGAGGAAACTCTGATCTTTTCCACAGGATTCCTTACTTTCTGAGTTGCTTCCATTTCGAACCTTTCTGTTGATGAGTCTGTTTGAATGCGTCGACCCATTGAGTGTGTGTACTCTTGTTTAAATTCTAACACTTTCCAAACTGTAAGGTAGTTAAACCTCTTTGAGAGTTTGTCAAAAAATAAACCCTTCGGAGGCGAGGTTGCGTTTGTCCATCTGTTCCTACTCAATTTGTAGTGGTCTTCCACACATGGCACAGCGATTCAATGTGACGAGTACTCTGGCGGCACATTGTGGGCAAGTTGTGTAAAGGGCAGAGGCTCGAAATTCTACTTCTCTTCCTATTCTCTCTTTTTTAAGGAGATCTCTGTCGGTCAGTTGGTTGAGGTAGTCACTCTCTGCAGCTCTTGTTCGTCAGGCATGCATGCGGCAGCGAAGATTGCGAAGAAACCTGCCTGGCGATGGATGGATGAGCTGCCTTAGACTGAGCGAAAGGTCAACCTATAAATCTGAAAAGGTTACAGTTCAAGGGGATTAACATGGTTACATATGCTTTGTACTTGAAGGACAGCTATCTCAGAGAATGTGATGCCACTGTAGTTTCTATTAAGGATGGAAAGTACGTAGTTCTAGATCAAACAATTTTTTATCCTAGAGGTGGAGGTCAACCTCATGACACCGGACAGATTGTGAAGGGAAAGGAGAATTATAATGTCGTTTACGTTGGCAAGTTTTCAGGGGAAACCTCTCATGAGGTTGATCAGAGTGGTCTAAACACTGGCGACAAAGTTCGCTGTATTTTAAATTGGGAACGGAGATACAAGCTGATGCGAAGCCACACAGCTGCTCATTTATTCGCAGCGCTTCTCTGTGAGGGCACAGGAGCACTTGTCACTGGCAATCAGCTTGAGGAAGACAAGGTACGCTTCGATTTCAACTTAGAAGAGTACGACCCCAAAATCATCACTACCTACCTTGAAAAAGCAAATATTTTACTCAAGAAGGGGATCCCTGTGAAGTCATTTGAGCTTCCTACGGAAGAAGCCTTGACGATCCCGGGTATAATAAAGATGGCTGAAGCCCTTCCACCGAATATTCCTAATCTTCGCATAGTGGAAATCGTTGACGTCGATAAACAAGCTGATGGTGGAACCCATGTTAAGAACCTGAACGAAGTGGGGCAGATTAGACTGCTTAAAACTCAAAATAAAGGTAAGAATAATAGACGTGTCTACTTCGCCTTGGACTAATCGACATATATGTATCAACTTACCATTTTTTTCTACAGTTATTCTGTACACTAGGGATCAGAATGTGCCACGTTTATAAGTGGAGAATTTGGAGCACTATTGGAGCTTGAACTTATTGGATTATGAATCTCTGCTGCGAACAAGAGAGGAAGATCTTGAGGAGGTTCTTGAGAAGGCGCGTAACTCTAGCTGGAAATATTTTGGCAACGATATCCGCTTCTATGTTCCCAGCTTTGTCTACTATAAGACGGATTACTGCTGCTCTTCAACAGTGGCGTTCCCCTCAATCTCTATAACTGGTTCCTCATGCTCCTTGAAATGCAAACATTGTGGTGGTGTCGTTTTAAACACCATGTATCCCGTTGATTCCCCGAGAGAACTGGTGAAGCTCTGTAAGGATTTGAAGAGGAAAGGAGCCGTAGGCTGCTTGATCAGTGGAGGGTGTTTGCCTGATGGTTCCGTTCCCCTCATCGAGTTTGTTGATGCGATGATGGAGATCAAGCAGGAGTTGAGATTAACTCTGGTTGTTCACACCGGGGTTGTTAGTAAGAGTCTAGCTAATCAACTGGGAAGGGCAGGAATAGACGCAGCGTTGATTGATGTGATTGGATCAGACGAAACGATAAGAGAAATCTACAACCTACAAGTCTCAGTTGCAGACTATGAAAGATCCCTTGAAGCCTTACATAGCGCAAATATCCCAACTGTGCCCCATGTTTTAGTGGGGCTTCATTATGGCCAATTGAAGGGTGAACTGAATGCTCTTAGAATTATATCGCGTTATGAGCCTTCGGCAATTATAATCATAGTTTTCATGCCAATACGCGGAACCATGATGGAAAACGTCGAACCTCCTAAGCCTTCTGAAATAGGAAGGGTCATTCTAGCTGCTAGATATATGATGCCGACAGTTCCTCTGGCACTAGGGTGTATGCGGCCAAAAGGAGGACATAGAATTGAAACCGATATATGGGCAGTTAAGGCTGGAGTAAACGCCATCGCCTTTCCGGTGAAGGAAGCGATTGGGTTAGCTGAATCTATGAAGTACAACATTTCATTCTCATCTCTTTGTTGTTCTCAGATATTCGAAGATCTAAAGAGGTTAAATGGTCAAGTGGTCGAGGAGATAGCGGCTGAAAAAGACCCAGGCTAAGCTTATGTTAGCTACATGCTGAAAGCCAATTTCCATAGAGAACTCATTATCTGATCCTTTGCTTCTTTGATTGATCTGCTTAACCTTTTAGCTTCCCTTTTAGGAATGCCTCGTTGAATGAGTTCTCTCTCAAAGGCTTTTCTTGTCTTTCTGACTTTCCAGCCGAATGTTATCCATATGGAAAATAGGTTAGCGAGTAGTTGAATGACTCTTATTGAGATACGCAGGATTGTTGTTATCAGCAAGTTGCCGCTCTTTTCCTGAGGGGGAGTTAATTAAAGCTACTCTTCTTCCTCTTCCCGCTCTCTATCTTTCTCTTTCGAGAAGAAAAGGCCTTTCTTTCCCGACCCAGCGTGTCTGAGGATATCTCCTAAGCTTGTAAATGTACTCATGTAATCCTCTGTCATCTTCAGAGCTATCTCATTTGGCATACCACTTTCCTTCAGTTCCTTGTAGAAGGCTGCAGCAGCTTTACCCATGCTACGTCCTGCTTCTTCACTGAAGACGCTAGATATGATCCCTTTTATGAGGGCTGGAATCTCAGTTGAGACAACACTCAGGATTTCTTTAACCTCTTCTGCGTCGCTTACATTATTTTTTTCTGGCATTTTGTCTTTGTTTTTCTTTACTCCTAAGATTCTGCTTTTAGTTAGGTTTTCTTTCATCTTTCAACCACCTCATAATCATAGAAGGTCTGGGCACCCTAGTTTAATGTGGTGGGAAAAAGTGGCCAATCGCTTGGTCATTTTTCAACGAGTTCGTATTTAGTGCCGAATCCAATTACTTGGCGTATTGCACCTTCTTTCTGGCATGCATGCAAAGATGACATTGAACTACGTATTTGACCATCGTACTGAAAAAAGCCATGTTGTGGTTTGCAATCAACGATTCCAAGAGCTGGCTTACGAATATACTGCTATCTCTTCTACAATGCTTGATGTACTTCAGGTTTTCATGTAAAGCTTTTTTAGAATTGTACGAAAATACATCTCAGAGATTGTGGCTAGCGATGCATAAGAACACGCTGTTGTCCCTTGACGCAGAGAAATATGGAGATGTTATTTGTTACCCAATATTCGATGTTGATGAATTCAATAATCGTATTGAAGAGTTGGAGAAGTTGCATATTGAATCTATCGAGTTTTCAGGGCGTAAGCGTGTTCGCAATATACCTGTATTAGGAAAAGGATGTGTCGGTATTGTTGTCGTAGCTCAACGAGAAGGAAAGAAGGTTGCTCTAAAGATTCGTAGAAGAGACGCTGACCGATCTTCAATGCAACACGAGGCTCAAATGCTTGCTAGAGCAAATAAAGTTGATATTGGTCCTCACTTTCTCGAGATCACAGATAACTTTCTCCTGATGGAGTATATTGAGGGCCCGTTGCTGCCGGCTTGGGTAGAGTTATTGGAAGGAGATAAAGTGGTGAAGCAGCTTCGAAGGGTTCTACTTAGAGTTATGGAACAAGCTTGGGTTCTGGATCAGATTGGTTTGGATCATGGCGAACTAAGCCACGCGCCAAAGCACATAATTGTCAAACGAGATGATGCTCCAATTATTTTAGATTTTGAGAGTGCAAGTATTTCTAGACGCGTATCTAATGTTTCATCACTTTCACAATTCCTCTTTCTGGGGAGTTCCCTTGCGGAATCGGTGCAGAGGAAACTAGGCTTCACCAACAAGGACAAGTTGGTGACTGCTTTGAGAGCCTACAAGAGAAAGGGAGATCGGAGCAGTTTTGATGAAGTTATCGGAGTATTAGGTTTTCTTCAGAAGTATAACAGAAGGTAAGCGATGGAGTAGAGTAGTATGAGAAAGACTCCAACTTTCTTATCGACCTTTCTTCGCAGGGCAAGAGTTACTATGACAATTGCGGACGCAGCTATTGTGTAGAGAGCGAGGAGGAGTGAACGTTGAGGCGCATGCATGCAAACGTCTCTTTGCCTAGTTTACTCGGCGGCATTTATAAGCTCAGCAATCAAAGTCGCGACAAAAATTATGGTCTTTCATGAAGCAGAAATAGAGTTTCGATAAATGCTCTGTTGGAAGCAGGGAATGTCATCCCGAAACTGCGAGCGGCAAAAGCCTGAAATGTGCGAAGCTTTGGAAACGCAAGCATAAGGCTAAGTGTAGCAAAATAAGAATGTCCTTAGGAAAAATATTGCCAGCACAATATGCGTTCTGCATGTATGTTAGAGGATTTTCCCGTTTTTCATGATGACTTCTTCTGTGTCAACGACTTCAATTGTTGCGGTTGGGTCGGTTACAAAGTCCCAGTGCATGCATGATTTTGAGGTTCCACCGTACCCTTGGTTCGAGCCAAAGGCCACATGGATAGAACCCGCTAGTTTTTCGTCTGTTAGAATGTAGCCTATGGCTTTGTCAATTGCTGGATTACAGCCTATGCCTAGTTCGGCTATGTGTGTAGTTCTTCTATATTCTTCTTTTTTGTCGATCTCTATACACTGTTTGAAGGAGTCGATCATTTGATCGCTGTTAATTTCCGCGGTGCACTTGTCGAGAAGCAACGTTCCGTCCTTGAAGTGAAGAGTGACGTTCTTGATTATTTTGTTGGTGAAATTGTCTATTGTGATTGGGCAGAATAGGGTTCCTTCACCGAAGGTTTCGTGAGGAGCGATGAAGACTTCACCTGCTGGTAGGTTGTTGCCCAAGTCGTTGATTTCGATATCGTGGTCATCAACGACTCCGTCGTCTTCATTTATCCGGCGTTCCTCGATCTTGCATATGAAGTTGGTGCCTTTCTCGTCGGTGATTCTGAGCTGATTTTTTCCTCTTAGACGTTGAGCCAATCTCGCAGTACTGCTTTTCAGAGTCGCTGCCGAAACCATTATGCCTCCAATGATCAAACGCTCTAGGTCTTCATATTCAATCCCATAGAACTTTGCAGCTTCGGGAGTTGGCCAACCAGCATAGGTCCATTTTTTGCCCTTTCCCGTTTCTTCACCATAGAGAATCTTTCTGATGGGGACATTTGCTTTAGTTCTCGCCGCGATTTTTTCTCGTGGGAACAAGGTTTGGATTTGGGGATCCTGAAAAGGTTCAACTGTGATATAGGCGTCAGCGTCCTTGACTGCTCCTAAGAAGTGTTTTGGTGTAGTTTCCAGAGTCTCTTTCGGGATCTCTCCGTAGATTCTCGCAGCGTAGTTATCACTTGTAGCCAATATTAGGGGCTGTGCCCCCCTTTTGTAGCAAGAGATTCCGATCTCTTCAAGGAGTTCCTCTGCGTGGGATCCTCCGCGAATTATCACAGCTTCTCCCTTTTTCAGGTTCATTCCGTAAACGATTGCTTCAGCACATTTAACGATCTTGTCTTTGGTAATCAAATATCATCCCAGCGATTTCTTAGATGGATCGAGAAGCATTCTAAAGGTGATGGGACGCTTATTAATTTTCACTTCGAATCGTAGTTGCTCAGGCAACCGCTTTGAACGTAGTGCTCGATCTTTTAGAGTAGCAGAGCTATCTCTTGAAATCCACTGTATGTGCACCTAATTTGAGGATCTTGCGAGACGTAAAGTGTTTAGTAAAGTTAGCATTGTTAAACCGTCATCTCCAGAAGCTACTGTGAACCATAATGGGATGAGTCCCATTAAGCCAAACGCTCCGAGAACCAGCTTTACTGCAATTGATAGCGCTATGTTCTGTTTCGCGATTCTCATAGTCTTCTTGCTGAGTGCGTGCAACGCTGGGATTTGTGTGAGTTCATCGTTAACTAGGATTATGTCGGCTGAATCCATTGCGGCATCGACTTTTGCTCCGCCCATGGCAATACCCACGTCTGATGCTGCAAGGGCTGGTGCATCATTTATGCCGTCTCCGACCATGGCTACTAGGCCGTGTGTCTCCTTAGTTTGCGTTATGATTCTCAATTTGTCTTCAGGGAAGAGTTCAGCATACACGTCGTCAACGTCCAAGGTTTGGGCCATCTCTTCGGCGATCTCGGTTTTGTCACCAGTCAAGATTGCTGTGTATAATCCTGCTTTCTTTAGGGTCTTTACTGTCTGAGACGCGTCGTTTCTCGTTTCGTCAATGATGCAGATTGAGGAGGTTGCCTTTTTGTCAAGAGAAACGCAGACTGCGGAATGCTTCTCGTTCATGTAGGCCTCACTGATGCATTCGCAATCACAGCCATGTTGCAGTAGTAGATCCATGCTTCCCACAACAACTCTGATGCCATTCACTATGCCTGTTATGCCTTTGCCTGGGATCTCATTGACCTCTTGCACGTCTAGGTTTTTGAAGTTGAGATTATAGGTGTTGGCTCTCTTGACGATTGCTTGGGCTAGAGGATGATTGGAGAATTGTTCCAATGCTGCAGCAAATAGTAAAGCTTTCTCGTCTGATTCTGGTTCGCCTTTTACACAATGAACTGTTGGTTCGCCAAGGGTTAATGTGCCTGTCTTGTCGAATAGGACTGCCTGTATCTTATCCATCTTCTCTATGTAAATTCCTCCTTTTACTATTACACCTTTCCTTGCAGCGATGGTGACTGCAGTGAAGAGGGTGGCTGGAACAGAGATGACGAAGGCACTGGGACACGAGATTACAAGAAGGATAAGAGCTCGATAAAGCCAAGTCTCAAAGGAGCCTGCTGAAATTGTTGGGATAATGAAGGCGGTGATTATGGCGAGAGAGACAACAATTGGAACGTAGAATTTCGCGAATCTGTCAACAAGCTTTTCAATAGAGGCCTTCCTCTTTCTTGATTGAATAACAAGTTTCACTATTCTTGACACTAAGGTGTCTTCAGCCTCCTTGTTAACAACGATCTTGAGAATGCCACCCGTGTTTAGTGTGCCGGCATATACGACATCACCAGCCTTCTTTAGGACAAGGGTTGATTCACCTGTTACTAACGACTGGTTGACGTGTGAGGTGCCATCGACTATGATTCCGTCAACTGCAATTCTCTCTCCAGGCTTAACAAGAACTGTTGATCCAAGCATAACATCCTTGACGTCCACAGTCTCCTCTTCTCCTCCCATAGTGAGCACTCGAGCTTTGTCAGGCACGAAATGTGAAAGCTTCTCAACAGTTTTCCTTGCTCTATCCTCAATGTAACCCTCAAAATACTCTGCTATGGAATAGAGGAGTAGGACAGTTGCTGCTTCAAAGAGAAAGCCAAGATAGAGGGCACCCGTTGCGGCTGCTGCCATTAAAAATTCTATAGAGAACCTTCTTTCGAGGAGGAGCTCTTTGAGACCCATAAAACCTATAATAGTAGTTGCTCCGAGAACGGCGGCATAGTAGGTGATATTGGAGACTGTGGCCGGTTTATTGATTAGCGGTATTTCAAAACCTAAGGGAATCCCTTGAGCAAGAAGGTCAAGTATAGGTGCAAAAACTACTATGAGACCCAAGACTAAGGCTAGTCGGATCCAGAGGGTTCTGTGCTCTCCATGTTCAAACTCTTCAATTGCAGAACCCATAGCTAAAGCTCCTTCTAGAATGCTCAACTCAAAGAAGCGATATTAACATAGTGCTAAAGGAACCAATAACAATATTACTATACTAATATAAACTCTATATATTACTAATATGGTGGTGGATATGACTGTAGTTAGCATAACACTCCCCTCAGAACTACTGAAAAAGTTTGATGAGTTCATCAAAACAAGAGGATACTATAGCAGGTCCGAGGCCTTTCGAGACGCCATCAGAAATCTCATAGCAGAAGCAGAAGTTGCCCGTTTCAAAGGAGAACGCGTCGCAACGACGATTCTGATAACAAGCGACTACGCAAGAAAAGATGTAGATAGACGCGTCTCCGAGGTGAGACATGAGTTTGACGATGTAGTCATCGAGAACGTTCACAGACACATCGAAAAGAAATACTGCCTAGAAATCTTTATCGCTGAAGGAACACTGCAAAGAATTCTAGATCTAGTAGGTCGAATAAGGGGTATGAGGGGAATTCTACAGGTGAAAGCATTATTTATGCCACTGTAAGGATTGCAGCAACCTTTGGAAATAATAGCATCGCTCAATTTTGAGGATTAAGGCTTAAATGAGTTAGTGAAGATGGAGATATTGAAAAATCAGATGGAAAACATGCTTCAACACTAGGAAGTGCAGTTGTGAAAGAGTCTAATTATGAAAGACGAAACAGAGGAAAAACACAGGAAACACCACGTTTGGTTGAGATGATCAACTATCAGAGAGAATCCATTGTGAGCCAAACGCTCATTGATAAGAAAACTGGAACTGTAACCTTGTTTGCTTTTGATGAGGGACAGGGATTAAGCGAACATACGGTGCCATTTGACGCTTTAGTCTTCCTGATCGATGGTGAAGCAGATATTGTAATCGCAGGTCGAACCTTCCATTTGAAGGAGGGAGAAACTATCACAATGCCTGCAAACAAGCCTCACTCACTTAAAGCAGTGAGCAAGTTCAAGATGGTCTTGACGATGATAAGATCATAAAAGGAACTTGCAGAATAGGAACACCTGAAAGGATTATAAGAACAAGGAATACCAATTTATACATTAATGCGGAGGGAATTCGGTGAAGAATAACTCTGTTATCGAAACCATGCTTGACCACAGGTCGATCCGGAAATATACTGATGAATCACCTCCTGATGAAATTGTAGAGATGATTGTTAGGGCGGGTCAGCAAGCTCCATTTGCTTCCCAATATTACAGTGTATTATTGTCGCGGCGTAGAGAGCGGAATCCTTGGAAGGCACCTCTGCTGTTTACAATCTGCGTTGACTCCCACAAGTTTGAACTCATCATGAGGAGAAGAAATTGGAAGTTGGTGACCAATGATCTTGCGTTAATGCTTTTCGGGATTCAAGACGCGGCTTTGATGGCTGAGAATATGGTTGTTGCGGGAAGGAGCTTAGGACTTGGAAGCTGTTTTCTTGGGGCTGCACCTTTCAGAGCTGAAAAGATTGCAGAGGAGTATAATCTGCCCAAAAGGGTCTTTCCGTTGGTGCAGCTTGTTATGGGTTACCCTGCTGAGGACCCGCCGCCAAGACCTCGATATCCAATAGAGTTCACTCTCTTTGAAGATAGCTATCCAAAATTGAGTGAGGATAAGGTCTTGGAGGCTATGCAACAGATGGATGAAGGTTATCTTGCTCAAGATTACTATCGAAAGGGGGACTTCAAGATTCCGCTAGTCGTGGGTCGTGAAGAGACGTTCACCTTCGATGACTATAGCTGGACTGAGCATATCTCAAGGAAGTGGGGGCAATGGCATCCGGACCCAAAGGATCTACTTGAGCAATTTGAGAAACGAGGCTTCTACTTAGCCAGAAGAAGACCTGAATGAGTCGTGACGCTCAAGGACTTGGTTTATTCCTGATCTGTGCACGTTGTCACTTATCTTGGTTTTTCTCTGAGTTCAAAGAGAATTGTGCAGTTGATGTTCCTCAATCGTTTCATAGAGCCGTCTATTCATGTTGTGTGCATAGGAGCATTGTTCTAGAAGGAATTAGATCCTTTCGCGTGTTTAGCTAATAAACTAGTGGCAATTAGGGTGAATGGTAGTTTGTTTCATAGCGGCTGGGGGTACGACTAGATATGGAGGGTTCTGTTTGCTGTAGAGTTTTGAGTGATGAATGGGTGGGTAGCTCTTCAGTTTGTATTCTTTGAGGAAGTCGCCGGCCAAATCCATTAGATTCAGGCTGTGATCTAATGGTTTAATGTTGCCAGCTTTTATGAGTTGCATCAGCGTGTCTATGAGGTTTGAAAGCTCATGGGGGGAGCCTCTCTTTTCCCTTCGTGAACAGTTCGGCGAGGCCTTCATGGTCATTACCGAATATTGCTTTGAACGCCTCTAGGTCAACTCTGACCCATGTGTCTCCGTATAGTTTTTCCGTAAGGGGTCTTTCAGTGGGCTCAGCAGCCTTCAGATTCTTCTTTACCCACTGCCTTATTCGATCTTCCTGCATCATGTCGTATGCATGCATGCGACATTTGCGCGTGCCATTTTTTTAGCATCTTCTCACAGAATCTCAGTGTAGCAGATCTAGAGACAATGAAGAGATTATGTCGAACTAATAATCTGAGTTGGAACAAAGCACAAATAATAAACTATGATTTTTCTCAGTAAAGATTGAGCTTAAGCTATTTTCAGCATTTCGTAATGAGAGGCGCAAGAGAGAGGATGGGAAATGGAAGTAGACATAGATTCAATCCGGCCAAGCCCCTACCAACCAAGATTAATTTTCAATCAGGCTGATCTAAAAGGGGAGATAGAGAAAGACGGGCTTCTCTGTAATCTGGTGGTTCGTAAACAGGGTGATTTTTATGAGTTAATTGATGGTGAAAGAAGGTGGAGAGTTCTTAAGGAGCTTGGGTGGGAAAATATACCCATCCGAGTGGTTGAAGCAGACGACACAATGGCAAGGTTATCAGTGTACAAGTTGAATAAAATCCGAGAGAATTATTCAATTGAAGAAGAAGCGAGGTACTTCAAGAAACTTGCAGAAGAAGGTATGGCGCCATGGGAAATAAGCAAACAACTGAATGTGGATTTTCACTGGGTCTTAGCAGATCTTAATGTATTCAAGTTTCCTGAAGACATTCAGAAAGCTGTGTGGGCTAGACAACTCAGCTTGTCACATATTAAGGCGCTCGAGAGCGTGATAGGCAGAAACGTCAAAGAGGCGGTGCTAACCGCAAAGGAAATTCTCAAGAGGAAACTAACTGTATCTGACACTCGGAAAATCGCTGAAAAGCGTGCACGAGAGCTTAAGGCAAGAGTTGATGAAATGCGTATTAAGGAAGCTGAGAAAGTGTTGCCTGTGATCGCTCCGAGGCTTCCTAAGCTTGAAACTTCAGAAGATTTCGAGAATGCTGCGAAGGTTCTCAAGGATAAAGCAACGAAGTTACGTAAAGGAGACTTGACATCTGAAGAGATTAAGAAAGCGACGCGAAGTCTGAAAGAGAGGAGAGTGAGGAAAGATGCAAAACAAGAGGTTTTTGAGAAAGTGTCACATCAAACTGTAAGGGATCTCCAAGAGAAAATTGGAATGCTGGAAAATGAAAAGGAGTCTCTCTTAGAACAGAAGGGTTTTCTCAACGAAGCTTTGAGTTTCAATTGTCCTCACTGTAATAATTCTTGCATTGTCTATCGTGAAGGCAGCAGCTACTGGGTAGAGTAATACGCAATGCTTGCTCGCAACTTAAACTCACTTAACGAGCGCTAGACAGAGAGAAGAAGTTTATGGAATCACTAGCAAAATTGCGGGAAAAAATCGAGACGTTAGAGAAGGAAAAATCAGGTCTTTTGGCGAAGACAGAGCGCCTACAAGAAAAGGGTGAGGCCAAGGCTCGTGAGTTAGAGAATGAAGTGGCTATGCTTAGGAAAGAAGTGAAAGTGCTTGAAAAAGTCTTGAATGTCAAGGAAAAACCGCGAAATAGAAATCGTGTCTAAAATAGATGTTGTTCCTCCAAGGAAGGTCTGGCTATGTATGCATGCGAAATATGGGTGTAAGAGGGATGTCAAAGTGTCTGGACGCATTCGTAAACGTGAAAGCGAAATCTGTGAAGAGCCAGAGGGTGTGGAGAGCTTGTTGGTAGATGTTGTAGATGAGACGCTAAAGCACATTTTGGGAGAGGATGCGACCGAGATTGTTTACGATTATCTGGAGAACAATTCTTCTCTTAGGCTGCGGGAGATGATCCTTCAGAAGCCTGAGGTTTTTTCCGCTGAGTTGAGGAAGTTTCTCGGTTCAGGGGCGCTCGTTTTGGAGAAAGAAATAGTCGGGAATCTCTACTCTGAGCTTCAGTTGGAACTTGAAGAAAAGGAAGGCTTCTCGTTTGCAGATCATCTAAAGTCTATTCGTCAAGCACTAACACATAAGTCTGCAGCCGTGCTTTGAAGCGTAGTATGCGTTGTCTGTAACTTGCTGGAATTGTCGGATTTCCATATTATTGGTTTTCAGTCTTTGTGATCTACAAGGCAATTGATGAAAGGCATGTTCAGAATCTGACGTTCGAACATAGAGAATACGTACTTTGGGTTCATACATGTTAAATGCTGTGGGTGTCAGAAATGCTTTTTCCAGCAAACCAAAGCCGTGAGAGATGTTGCAGAATGAGGAAAAAGTACGAATGCACGATCGAGGTGAAGATTGCTTATGGTTCGGAGCGTTGGCAAGAGCTAGTGAATAGTAAAATGGTACAAACGATAACGAAACTAAGAGCTGCGGTAGAAGAATTGGGAGGCAAAATCCATATCAGATACTGAAATAACTGCATGTGCTCTCAACGTAGCAATTGGCGAGCGTGAGTGTCAAAGTATGTCCGTAGGCAAGATATTCTGCGCTTTGACTTCCACGATTTGGAAGTGTTTTAGGCTTGGTTTGGTGCTGAGTTCGTCGCTGAACGAAATCTTGTCGTGAATCATGTCCCAGATGATGTACTTCGTTTCTACTTTTTCCTTCACTTTCACAAAGTATATCATTGGTTTCCCAAGTGATAAAGATGCAAGAAGAAAGTAAACATGTTCACCTTTGACTTCAGTGTAGTGAAGCGGTGGAGACCTCATTGATGCGCCCATCATCTTGATGATGTCTCCTATTTTCTCAAGCTGTACGTAGCTCACATTAATACTCATTTTGTTTCCTCCTAACGATTTTCCTTCTAGTTTAACGATTTTTAGTTTTTCTCCGTCTTTCCAGTGTTCTTTACCTTCTTCAGCTTCACTTCTAGAATGCCATTTTTGTAGTTGGATTCAATGATGTCTTTTATAACAGCAGCTGGAAGTTTTACTTGCTTATGGTATTTATTTGCTGAGGCTTCAGTGCTTATTGTCAAAGTATTGTTCTCTATCTTCAATCTGATTTCGCTCTCTTTAGCGTTGGGTAGTTCGGCTGTTACTCTTATGCCGTTTTCTTCTTCGAAGACATCGATTATTGGCTCTCTCTCTTTTATTGGTCCAGTTGCTGGAGGTGTTGGCTTGCGTATGGGTGAGGTTTTCTTCTTAGGCTTAGTTATCTTCACTTGGCTTGTTGGCTTTGTCGCGTAAGCTCCTCTTATTGGACGAGAACTTACACTGAACTGCGCGTGCGCTACTCCCTTTTTCCCAAGATTAATTGTCTTTTCGTATGTTTCAGATTTTGCCATTTTGGATAGATCGTGGACTAGCCCAAATAGCCCTTTCCCTTTAGACTTTCCACCTTGGATCTTACTGGTTGCGCCAAATATGTTGAACCCAATGTCTAGCAGTTCTGAAACGTCGTCGTATACTTTGCCCAATTCTACTGCTTCGCCAGTTTTTTCTTTTTCTTGGATTTGCTTCTTCATCTCCCCCATTGCCTTCTTGAGCTGTTCGATTTCTTCTCCCTTTTGTGCAATCTCTTTCTTTAGTTGTTCAAAGTCTCTTTCCACTTCAGCTTTCCTTTCATCTTTTTCCACCATTTTTTCACCTCCTTCTTCAAGTGAGTTTTGTGCGTTTTTTTAACTCAGCTAGATATGACTGTGGATTGACAAAATATTGGGCTTTAAGCGGCGGGTATTTTTCCAATGCAAACTTTACTCCTTTTATGCTATATCTTTCCAAGACCGCTTTTGCAAGCGGGTAGCTCAGGTAATATGAAAGTCCTTTGATAACTTGGGCACATCTGAGAGTTTCTTTCATGAGTTTTTCTTCATCTATTAGTTGTGTCTTCTGTCCTTTTCCGAGTCGAGTTTGGATTTTTTCTATGTGCTCCAATTCCTTATTTCGGTTATCCATGTCGAAGAGCACGCCTATACTTTTTGAATATCCTGTCAGCAATTCTTTTTCTAGAGATGCTGCTTTCATCTTTTCAGAGTCTATATTGAGTAATGTTCGAAGTGCTATTGCTTCGCAGGCTCCTTCTTTGAAAACGCTTTTGAGAATGATTTCTGTACGGTCGCTCAAAAATTTGAGGAGCTTTCTTGTATTATTCGAATTTTTGGCTTCGATGTATGCTTCAGCTAATATGCGAGTGGGTTTTCTTGGTAGTGATGAGAGATAAGTGGAGAGAAGTTTTTCTGATAGTTCGTGAGTGCATATGGGAATTATTTTTTCCCGATGGTTTGTTAGTATTGCTTTGCTTATGTACAAAACTTCGTCATCGGGATTGTAAAAGGCAAGGTTTTCGAAAAATCTGGCGACTTGATCATTTGAAAGGCTCTGCCTGATTTGTTTCCAGTGAATGTCGCTGTACACTACACCATTTTCTTTGAGGTTGTTTCGCATGCGTTGTGTTAGATGTTTGAGGAGGTCTGGGTGCTTGAGGATTTTGATGTCGCTGAATATGGTGAAATCAACCTGAAATAGTTCTACCATCTTTCTGTGGATCTTTTTGAGTACTCTGTTGATCCATTCTTTGGTCTCTTCTGGACTGCTTGTGACTTTCGTTTTTTCGGCAGTTAGGTTTTTCAATGGGGCAGGCTTCATTGTTTTTCTTGTCTCTCTCTCTGTTGTTTGATTTTTTTGATGGCTCGCTGGAAATCCGACATACTTACTTTGAGTTGGGAGCGTTTTCCTTTCGCTTCTTTTCGTTTTGCTGGAGTGTTTAGAAAGTTTCTAATAGCTAGCATTGTAGCTTCTCTGCAGATAGCTTGTATATCTGATCCCATGTATCCCTCGGTTTCTGCAACAAGCTTCTGAAGTAAAACGTCTTTAGCGAGGGGATTTTTCTTAGTGTGGATTTTAAAGATCTCTAATCTTGCCTTTTCATTTGGCGGTGGGACGTGAAGATGTTGGTCGAATCTTCCAGTTCTTAATAGGGCTGGATCCATTAGGTCTATTCGGTTTGTTGCAGCTAGGATGATGACTCCGCGGAGTTCCTCTAGGCCATCCATTTCTGTGAGAAGCTGGCTTATGACTCTTTCAGAAACGTGAGAGTCTGTTATTCCGCCTCCTCGCCTTGGTGCCATTGCATCGATTTCGTCGAAAAAGATGATGCATGGTGCGGCTTGCTTTGCTCTCTTGAAGGTTTCTCTTACTCCTTTCTCGGATTCCCCTACGAACTTGCTCATGAGCGCGGGACCTTTGATGTGGATGAAGTTTACCTCGCTTTCATGTGCTACAGCTTTGGCTAGTAGGGTTTTTCCTGAGCCGGGGGATCCATGTAGCAGTATACCCTTTGGAGGCTCTGCTCCTGCTTCGTCAAAGATTTCGGGGTACTTTAATGGCCATTCGATGGCTTCTTGTAGTGCTTGTTTTGTTTCTTCAAGACCTCCAATGTCGTTCCATGTGACGTTGGGTGTTTCGATGAGCACTTCTCTCATCGCGGAGGGTTCTACAAACCTCAGGGCGTCTAGGAAGTCTTCCATGGTGACTACGAGTTTGTTGAGTATATCTATGGGGATGTAGTCGACTTCGAAGTCGATTTCAGGTAGAACTTTTCGCAATGCTTTCATAGCTGCTTCCTTACAGAGTTCTGAGATGTCTGCCCCTGAGAAGCCGTGGGTTAGATCGGCAAGTTTTTGTAGGTTTACATCTTTGGTGAGTGGCATTCCTCTGATGTGAATTTGGAGAGTTTCGAATCGTCCTTCTCTGTTTGGAATTCCTATCTCTATTTCTCGATCGAATCTACC